>Ga0208904_1000303_pt1 | contig 42858 bp, 52 predicted proteins | sample AntAceMetag02UKB_FD_184774 | JGI IMG/M metagenome (GOLD analysis project Ga0208904, IMG submission 184774) | Saline lake microbial communities from Ace Lake, Antarctica - Antarctic Ace Lake Metagenome 02UKB (SPAdes) (version 2) | ecosystem: Environmental > Aquatic > Non-marine Saline and...
TAGTTCCCTACTACCTCGACACCTACCGCAGGAGCAATTGGACACGCTCCAACGGCAATCCTATTTCCTTCAATCGACAGACCGACTGCAGGACCAACCGGACAAGCTCCATCAGCAATCCTATTCCCTTCGATTGCTATCCCTACAGCAGGATCAATCGGGCACACTCCAAGAGCAATCCTGTTCCCTTCGATCGCTAGACCTACAGTAGGCGTAATCGGGCACGCAGCTATGCAGATGTAGTTGCCTACTGCCGCGACACCTACCGCAGGAGCAATTAGACACGCGCCCCCCGCAATCCTGTTCCCTTCGATTGCTATCCCTACAGCAGGATCAATCGGGCACGCTCCAAGAGCAACCCTGTTCCCTTCGATTGCTAGACCCACAGTAGGAGTAATCGGACAAGCAGCTATGCAGATGTAGTTCCCTACTGCCGCGATATCCACCGCAGGACCAACTGGGCAGGCAGCTATGCAGATGTAGTTCCCTTTTGCCGCAACACCTACCGCAGGAGAAACAGGGCACGCAGCTATGCAAATGTAGTTACCTATTGACTCAACTCCTACCGCAGGAGAAACAGGGCACGCAGCTATGCAAATGTAGTTACCTATTGACTCAACTCCTACCGCAGGAGAAACAGGGCACGCAGCTATGCAGATGTAGTTGCCAACCGACTCGACACCCACCGCAGGGGTGATAGCCACTACCCCTGAATGAGTTTGCCCTGTCGTGAAACTAACCGCCGCGCCGTAGCTTGTGCCCTCAGAGTTCGTCGCATAGGAGCGCACGTAGAAGGCAGTCGCTTCCGTGAGCCCGGCCTTCGCTTGATCGAATGCGCCCTCTGTACCTACACCAAGTTCAGAAGAGCCATCAGCCCCAGCGATGTTGACAGGATCAGAGCCAGCCTTCCAGCAGAAGCCATGCTGTGTGATCGACCCGCCGCCGTCGTCGGTGATGTTGCCGTTGAGCGTGCCGCCGCCTGGGACAAGGGTATCCACTGCCTGTGTGGTGACGGTGGGTGCATCGATTTCCGTGTAATCCACCTCGACGTAGACTTGGGTGCAATATGCGTTATCATCATCTGGAAACCCCTTAAGACTTACTCCTATTTGCAGAGCATCTATATCAGCCCAAGCCCAAGCCTCAGAATCATCGGGGTTCAACGCCCATTCCTCCGAGTGAGTATTCCAAGCAAAAGTTGACTTCTCAGCACCGTCGCTGACAGTAGACCCAGCCTTGATAGATGCTTTAGCATAAGAGGCGGAAAGATAACAGCGAAAGAAGACTGTTATCTTATTTATCGTCCCGCTTCCTGATGATGCAGGTAGATTGTATAGGTCTCTTTGATAACTGCCCGTCACACTTCCTAAATAGGTGGTGAAATCATCAGCGACTGCTTCATCTACCTTATCCCAGTGCGCTGTCGAGGCTGGGGATTGAGTGGTGATTGCTGTCTCATCTCCAGCCGCATTCGGCCTAAGCGTCTCGGGCTCCAACTCCGCATACCCAAGCTCGTAGAAATCAATATAAGTACTCGCGATCTTACCTTCGACCAGGCGATCGCCATCACATTCGACAATCCATGACATCCAAGAAGCTGAGTTTATATTAAAACCATAAGGGTCGTCAGCCTCACCATTTTTCCTTATCGCAGCGCGCAGAGCACCTGAGATCGAATTTTGTGAGTAGAAGCCACTTAATGCACCCGAGGGTAACGCAGTTAAGTCTATCCAAGAGCCTGTACTCCCGAGGGATCGATCAGTAGCGTTGGTGTGCATCGTTACAGCAGAGCCAGCATAATACCCTGATACATAGCAATCGCAGTATGTTGACTCAATTTTTTGCTCAAATATCTGTGCCGCATCCAAGCCGACAATGTGCCCTCTTGACCCGCTGTATACAATATCCGCTGTGGCGTACCGATCATCAGAAGATCCGTTCTTTCTAACAAACAATTTAGAGATCCCAGTGGGAGCTCTCAACAAAGACAGAAGGCACATTTTTGCATCAGGGCAATCGGACGAAACATCGGTGTCAACATAAAAGTCGGTTGTCGACGTCGAGTAATCCTTCATGTTTGTAAACATAACAACAGGACTCATCAAGGAGCCAAGCATTGTAACATCAGCATCTGCTGCAACCTGTAATTTGATCTCGACAATTCCGTTTGCGTCAACGCCCTTGTATACAAGGCAGTGAGAGCCTTTCGCCAGGAGTTGATAGCCCGCAGTATCCGTAGATCCGTTGCATCGAATGTCATACAATTTAGAGCTTAATAAGTTGGTGGCTTCAATATGAATCCATGCGCCAACTGCAGATGTTTCAAGTCCGTAACTATCCAGGTCAACATCAACATAGCTTCCAGACGATCCCGGCGTACAAACTGATGGAGTTGCACGAACAAACGCTGCGGGCATTCTATCCCTTCACCACTTTCAACAGCTTTAATCCGAGGACAACTCTTTCTTCGTTAATACTGCTCATCACGCTAATCACATTCTGCTCATGCTCGGCTATGACTTCTTCTTGCGACAACTCAACCATCACGCCGTCAGAAACAGCCCAATCCTGGTACTCGTGCTCAGACAGATCCTTAATAGACCTTGCCCTTGGGAATGGGCCAATGTCTATGTCTCCACGCTTCGCCTGCAATCCTCTTTCGCGTATAGCTGTCAGCCGGTCAAATCGCGGAACGCCGACCATGCTTCCAGCGGCGACCTCTTTTGCTAGAACAAGATCGACGCCTTCCAGCTCTGTCCCAGCTTCGTACTTCGCCTTCAACAATCCATAGCGATTCCGAATGAACGTCTCTTCAGTTGCCTTATCGGCATGGAGATGTCCGCACGATCCCTTGCCCATCAGGCCAGCAGGGTGTGTCAATAGAAGCTCTACGGGATTGCTTTTCTCGATAGCGTTTACAATTTGGGCGTCAATCTCATGCGCCCTACGTTTCGATTCTCTCGCAGTTAATTGTTCTGGAGTCAGCTCGCTATCCTTTGTCGCTCTGATTACTCGCATGTCATCCTCCTACGCGTGCTCATATAGGGCATGTCTCTCCCTTAGATAAGGACGGAGGGGCTATTCGCCCCCCCCCTCCGGCTCCTTCTTCGTGAACGCTTTGATAGCCTCGATTAACACCTGTCGTTCTTCTGGGTCGATGTCAGGGTCGTTGATCGCCTTCATCGCCTGAGCGATTCGAGATATGAATTCCCCTGCGTTCTCCCCAGTGACGATGATTGTCAATCCCTCTAGTTCTTTCGGCGTGGCGTACTGATCTACGGTGAGGTCCATGTTGACCGCTGCACCAGCAACGGTGTTCGCTTTCGCTTGGATACCAGCACCAATAATCAGATGCGCCGAAGCCTCTACGATCCGATGAACTACCTTGCCCTGTGTATCGATCATCGGATCTCCTTATTCAGTGCCAGCAGCAAACGTGATCGTGATATTGCCGGTGACAAACTTGATCTGGTCGCCGTCTTCGATGAGCTTCGACGTTGTGAGCGGTCCCCACGCGAACAGTGCTGCCTGCCACGTAGCTGATAGAGCGAAAGCAAGGTGAGTAACAGTACCCCAGTCGCCACCACTTGCTGCTGGGAACGTCAGATCTGATGTGTTGGCGATTGCTCTCGCCGTTGCGTCAGACACAAACGCCGTGACTGTTCTCGCGTAGGCTGCCGCGTTCGCCACTTCATTCGTAACTGTCCCTGCGTCTGCCGGTGACACAGTGAAGAGTGCCCCGTAATTCGTTGCGGTCTTAAACTTCGCAGTCAAGATCGCATTTGCTTCTACCGTACAAAAACTGCCTGCCATGATTGTTCAACTCCTTATGGTACCTCGATCATGAAGGTCAAGGTGGGATTTGTAATAGCTGCTATTCCGTTATTCGTCAAGGTAATCTGCACGGGTGTTGAGATAGTCCCAACGTTCGAGAGATCAACTACTTCGGGTGATCCCGTGACGTTCTCACTGACTTCCGTTTCTGCTGTCGCATATCCGAAAGGATCGAACGCGACAAGGACCAATCTGAAGTAACCGAGCGTGTTCCCCGCCTCGCGGGACATCTCCATTTTCCCTGAGTATCTAACCGTGTAGGTCCTATCCGTCTCATCCGCAAAGTAGAAAGCGAGATCGTCAGGATCTCCGTTCATATCAACGAGGAACGCAGCCAGCGTTTGCCTGAACTCTGCTACCTCCTCGGGGGTGCTACAGTCAACCGCACAGCAGTCAAACTCGAAGATTCGCTCACGTAGCTTTGCACCGTAATCAAACTTGCCGTGCTTCTCCGCTATGCGCTCGGTCACATCCCACGTTCTAGGAAGGATTGACCTCTTGCGTTGCTTGATTACCTGAAAACCTAGAGCTGCGTTGCTCGATCCTCCGAGATAGAAAGTCGTTGTCGCGTTCATTAGGTTGCTCCTGCCCAGCCAAGACCACGGCGGGTTTGTTCAAAGCTATCCTCTATGCCTTCGACCAGCTTATCGATGTCACTGTCGTCTCTGATGGTCGGATTCTCTATGATGATCTGTATGTGGGTATCGCCCATGCTCGGGGATACACCACCGCCTGAGCCGCTCACACCGCCCATCTGAGGATAAGTAGTGTCACTAAGCTGCACACTTGATCCTCCAGCCAAGCCAGGGATACCCGTTGCACCAAGAGGCTCACGAGAGAACCCGGATGCTGAGGCGATCGCTCGGCCGATAGCTGAGAGATATCTGGGAGTCAACGGAATGACGCCTTCAGAGACACCGGCTTCACCGACCACACCATAAGTCGGGGATGTTGCAATCCCACCTTTGGCGAAGCCCGCGATCGCAAGGGTGGCAGCTCCAGCGAAAGCCGCCAAGGATTGCAGCGTGTAAACTCCCGCAGCCGCCCACGTTAGAGGATTGATCAACGCAACAGCAGCGAGTACCGCGTACTTTGCCCCTTGAAGTGTTAGTTCATTACGGACAGCAGTCATGAGGTTCCTACCCATCTCTTTCAGGATTTCCCAGATTGTTTGCTTGGAATCCTCATAGGCTTTGTTTTCTGCAGCGATCGCGTCAAGCCGTACTTGATCGAGGATACCTACGTCTGTGTTGTACTGCTGTTGAATCCTGAGCTTCTCTGCTGCGTACTCATCCCGCGTCATTGTCCCAGCGGAGAGACTCTTATTGAGGTCAGCGAGATCGGTTAGCCGTTGCTGTGACAGATCAGCGTAAGTAGCCTTGTGATCTGCCGTGATGCCTGAGAGCGTTTCCGTATGGCTCTTCTTCAGATCTCGATTCGACCTCACCATTGCTGAGACTGAGTTGAGGAAAGAATTCATCGATGAAGCAACCCCGGAAGCCAGCGCAGCCCATGAGCCGGTCACGCTGTCACGGACCTCGATAGCTGAATCCCTCATCGCTTCTTGCTCTGTTGTCAGATCTCCAGTTACCTCGGCTAGGGATATAAGCGTTGCCTCTGCTTCAGGAAGGTCTTCCGTGAATCCTCGATAAGCCTCACGAATCTTGCTAGCTACAGACGTGATAGGACCTTCTATGTCTAGGAACGCTTTTTCAACAGAGGCGAATGAAGTCCTCTGAGCATCTCTCCATTGCTCCAGCGCCTGCTTGAACGCATCGAAAGCGGCGACACCCTCTCCCGCCTTAGCTATCATCAAGTCAAACAGTGATGTTGCACCGTCAGAGGCAGCTATTTTATCGATCTCTGCTACGGTCAATTTGAGTGCTTCAGGAATATCCTCACCATAAGCTGCGATCACTTGCCCCGCGAGGTCGTTGAAGACAGCAATCGCTTCTTCGAGCGTTGGTGATTGCAAAGCGATTCGGTACGCATTCTCAAGGTCGTCAGCAATCGCATTCACTTCACCGCGTGATAGCTTGCCTTGTTTTTCTAGCTCGTTTAGTTGGTCAGTGAGATCCATCAACGCATCTGTCAGTTTGAGAGCCTCATCCCATCCAACCTTGAAGACATCTCCAAGAGTTGCCGAGGGGCCAGCTACCGTTGCTTCTTGCTCCTCGCGTAGCAATTTGGTTTGTTCTCTGAGTTCAGCTAGTGCTAGGGCTGCTCCCTCACTCGCTTCGGCATAGTCAGTTGTCATCTGTTCTATCTCTGCCATTGCTTTTCTGTGTGCCTCAGCAGCAGCCTTTGCTTGCTCGTGCTTGAGAATGAGAGCGGAGATCCCAACAACGAGCAAAGCGATCGCGGCTGCAACTGGATTCGTGATCGCGTAGATGGCGATCAGTCCCAGAGCGACTACAGCAAGGACCTTCTTGATGGCGGATCGGTTGGTAATGAGCCACTGAAGCCCATCGAGTAATCCCTTGAACATCTTGATAAGCCCCGTCTCGATCCTAGCTTGATTCGCTTCCAACCATCCAAGAAATTGAGAGAGCCCACCCTGCAACTCTTCACCGATGTTGATCTGTACCGTTTGCCACCACGCTGCGAGTTGGTCAAGCCGGAACTGGATCCCGGCAGTCATCTCCGCGAAAGCAATCTCAGTTGCTTCTGCCGTCTCGGACATCTCCCCGAGCTTTACCCGGAAGGAATCGAGGTTCGATCCTCCGAGGTTGAGTGCTGCCATTCCACCTTCGACGGACGAGAACATGTCCATCAGGGATATGCTGTTTGCGTCAGTATATTCCTGCAGCAGTTCAAGAACGTCTGAGAGATCGTTCCCTTCGTCCATGAAGTCTTGGAACGTCTGTCCGGACAGCTCCTCGAAGATCTCGGCAAGCTCGCCACCTGACCTCGACAGCTCGACAAGCATCTGTCTGAGCTGCGTTGCTGCGACACGAGTAGGCACACCCTTCGCTGTGATCTCGGCCATAGCCGCCGCTACTTGCTGGAAGCTCACGCCTGTTGCCGCTGCGACCGGCGTCACCTGGAAGAGGTATCTTGAGAGTTGCGCAAAGGTCGTCTTACCCAGCCGTACCGCCGTGAACATAATGTCAGATGCTTCAGTCGCAGAGAGGACCTCGGCACCGTAGGCATTGACCACGGACGACAGAGCATCGACTGAAGTCTCAAGGTCGGTTACTCCAGCCTTCGCCGCCTTCCCCGCAATCTCCATGAAGTCAAAGACGTTATCCGGAGGTACACCGGCTGAGATGGCTTGATAGAGTGCTGGTATGGTTTCATTCGGGAGCACACCGATTGCCCGAGAGATCTCCTTGACATCGGCGGTCATCTGCTCTTTGGCTTTCTCGGACAGCCCAGGCATGAGAGTGAAGACTTCCCTCATACCCGTATCCATCTTGGCAAAGTTCTTGAGTGACGTTGCTCCGAGAGCCGCAACCGCGCCTGCTGCTACCACAGCCCCGCGCTTGATCCACTTCCCTACGTTATCTCCAAGCTTCTGGAAATTGGCACCCATGCTAACGGATGTCTTTTTCCCTGCTGTCTCAATAGCTCGGATGTCATTGACTGCCTGACTTTTGTTCACCGAGACTTTTGCGAATAGCTCGAAGACGTTCACGTAGTTCCTCCGGTTCGTTCCCTTTTCGCTTCTTCGTCTCTACGTATTCTCTCATCTCAAGTCGTGCCTTCTGCTGCTTCTTCGCTGCGAGGTATCCGGCGATCGCTTTGTCCGCGATTCGCTCTGCCTCTGCCTTGAGCCTCTCTACGTCATCCTGAGCAACCGGCACGACTTCAACCGACTTCTCACCTAGTCCGTGCTTCTGCAAGAAAGCACCCCACGTCAACCCTTTGCCTGCACCAAGAAGGAAAGCGGTATATGCCGCTGCCTCTAACTGCTGTCGCTCTTGTCGGTAGGCTCGCTTTGATTCGGCTTCTGAGATTTCCCTGAGCCTGGCATATGGGATTGCGCAGGTTTGTTCGTCCGTCCACCCGGTTGGTCTTTGGATTTCCCAGAGTTGTTCCGCCAAAGACTGACCACCGCTTTGCTCGCGTGGACGGATCGCTTGAAAAAAACTGGGAAGTCATTGATCCCTGCTAGCTTCTCTACCACTAAAGGCAGATCTATCAATGGCAGGATATACGGGTCTTGTGCTTCCTCAACCGTCAGGGCTTGACCATCCGGCTTAATTAGCATCGAGGCGAGCCATCCGGTGACAGCATCCTCAGCTTCGGGGATACCGGAAGCAAGAGAGAACAACATCGCAACGACATTGATCTTGTGGTCAATCTCCGGCTCGCCTTTACTGTCAAGAACAGCCTTGCCGTCTTCGCCTAACACAGCAACGGGCTCGTAGAAGTCCTCGACGTTGTGCCCTGCGTGAATCTGAATCGCTGCCAGGATTCGAGGAACTGTGAAGCAGTCACGTAACCCAGGCTTGCGAATCGTGTACCTAGTCTCTTCAATGGTAATCGTTGGTCTCTCCCTCAGGATCTCCTCAGACATGGAAGAGCACCTCCTTTCGCCGCTACCCTGAAAACTAGGTAGCAGGCATCCAAATTTCAAACGGGGCGTTCGCTAGAGCCAACGAAGCTGCAGCATAGTGTCCCTCAAATACAAGCTGGTTAATTGCTTCATCTCGTGGAGCAGTGGTGAGCGTCAGTCCTCCAACTGACAGCCCATTCTTGACGATGAAGAAAGCGGGGTTCGTGAGAGTTAGATTCGATACCTCAGTAGCTAAAGCGACGTCGTGATAGTCACTCGCGTCGAGATGGGCAAGTGTGATGATATCGAAGTTGTCGCCAGTAGCAGACGAATCATACCGATACGTTGCCGTCACGAGATCTGTATCAGCGATAACCGCACCTACCCGCGTGACCACCTGAGTGACTGCACCAACGCTGTAGTTTGTGTTCAACACGGCAAGAGTGGGGATTCCCAAACCAACATCCGTGTAGTAGATCTCCAGCGTATCCGCGTCGATGGTTATCGCACCGCCTGGCGCAATCGCGCCGTCCAGCTCCAAGCCGGTTCCCAGGTACTCGCCATGAACCCACGTGTACGAAGTGTCGGCCGAGGCTGTTCCTGCGATAGCTGCCAGGATGTTGTCAACCGTCATCATCTCAAGAAGGTTGACCGTCAGGCGTGTGACTAGACCTGAGATCCTGCGCAGTCCTACGACCGGCCCGTATGATCCGTCAGCCTCGATTATCTTGAAGTCGGGAAGAGCCTCAAAAATTGAACCTCCACGGGTTGCACCGAGAGTTCTTTCCGACCCTCCCCCTGCACCGTCTTCAAAGTCGAAGAAGGATTTCCCCGCACCCGTCTCATACCGATCGCCGGTATCAGCGGTAATTCCTGTTTGTAGTGCCAAGATTTATCACCTCTCTAGCACTGCTTGTACTTCGCCTTTTGCGAACAGAGACACCTGCCAGATGATCGAATGTTGCCAGCGCAGCGGGTCGCTAATAGATCCATCCGCTTGACTCTTAGGTATAGGCCCTGAGCCAAGCGGCCATATCCTACACGCTGAGAACTCGCCATCCGGAGGGCTCAATCGCGCCTCAATAAATAGCTCTTTGAGTCTCTTCACTACCTGCAAAAGCAGCCCTGCATTATCCGCGTAGTCGTTGATCGTTTGAATGTATCGCCCGGAGAGATTCGGCCACGTATCGTAATCGAGGTCAACCTCGTGAGCGATAAAGAATTCCTTCGGCTCTTCGTCCTCCCCTGGATCTGCGAACGCCTCGATGTAGTGGATCCGTTTTGAGAGCAAGGTAGCCGACAGAGAGACAAGCGTCTGTAGGTCAGTGTCAGATGCCAGCTTCGACTTTGTAGCAGAGATAAAAGCCTGGCTCACTTCTACTGCTGCCACTAAAACCACCTCTCAGAAAGCTCGCGAAGGATTGCCGGTTTCGCGTCCTTCATTCCAGGTACAAGCCACGGTCTCCGGCCAGCTCCAGGTTTTAATTCAAGAGCGATCCCATAGCCGAGCTTTACGCCACCTTTCGATCGAGCGGGGATACCTATCCACGCGGAGAATGATTCACGCTCTGAGCGGGTAGCGAACTGCACCGCCCCTGCTAATACACCTGTTGGCTTGGCTGGGCGTTCATTGGGTGCTGAGGCTCTGTAAGAGGCCGTCTTGGTGAATCGCTTCGCATACCAGATTCCAGTACGAGGACCTGAGAAAGACTCGACGATGACATTCCGTGCGATGATCGCCACGGCAGACGCCTTCTTCTTGCCCATCTTGTTGAACGTACTCAGGACAGTAGGAACGTTAGTCTTGAAGGTTGCGCCTCCTCGATCACTCACGCTGCTTCCACCTTCCTCGTATCTTTCGCGATCACGGTCGTGTCTCTTAAATAGCCATCCGGATTCACTGCTGGGCTGATAGGGACAAGGATCTCATTCGAACGATCAACAAGCACTAGCTGGTAATTCCTTGTCTTGATCGACGGTGTATCCCTGAACCTAACCCGGTATGCCACATCGCTAAGGTCAACCTTGTTCGCTGCTTTCAGTTCGGCCGTGAGCATGGTGACAACAGCCCAGAAGGTTCCCGTTGTGGCCATCGTAGGGTTTGGCCCCACGTCGCCCATCGTTCCGCCTGTGCTGTCTGCCATGATCTTGACTTTCTCCCATCGCATTAGACGATCTCCAAGAGGTGCCCGACGTAAGGCTCAAGTAGCGTTTCGTCCGGGCCATCTCCCCAGTTGACTGAGGTGATTCCCATCTCGGCACGCTCTGATTTCCGTCCGTCTCTGTTCTCGAATTTCCAGGCGACGAATTGCCAACACCACACAAGCACTTCATCAGGGATATCTAGGGCAACTCGCGTAAGAGAAACACGTAGTTGATCCTCCTCGCTGCTCGTTGCTGTGATAGGCTGCTCGTTGGGGTAGCGATGCTTGAGAGTGACGACCCCAAGTGCACTTGTGCCAATGACAGTCTCTATGCCGATGGCCCCGTAGGTACCGCCGACGATTGCGTTATTGACTAAAGCGAGAAGGGCAACGGCATCCTCGGTATCTGATACCCCTACCTTGAACTCACGTTCTGTCTCATCGTCAACAGCAGCAGCGGTGAAGATCGCGCCGTCAATACACAGAGTTTCCCCTGCTTGAACACTAGCCAGCGTGACCTTCACCTGCTGTTCGGTAAACGGATTGTGGAGGTACTCATCAGCATGTCGACCTGCTGCCTTCATGAAACGTGTAAGAACAGTATCGTGGGTAGTGCTGGAAACGTGACAGTATTGTTTCAGCTCCACCTCGTATGTAGACCAGACAAGTACTGTTTCGACAGGGCCAACGCCCATGAGATCCTCCTAGCGGTTCTGACTTGGGCCAGTAGCTCTATTCGAGTCAGGCCCCTTCCGCGTCTTTGCTAATTTCTTCTTATCCGCCATTAGGGCGTCCCTGCTAGAGTCTTCTTCGCAGCCTTGACCTTGATCTGGCCACGCTCTACCGCTGGGGCGATGTCATGACGATCCATGTCGATCGTTTCCCCTTTCTGGTAGGTGTGCCCGTGATACACGTAGCTGGAGGTCAAGACCCTAATCTCTTCCGTTCCTTTTGACATTCAACACCTCCTATGTGCTGAAAGTGAAGACCTATCCTAGGACGGAGGAAGGACGTACCAGACGGTTGCTCTCGCTACCCCCGCCGTGGCGGCTCCACCTGTCTGCGTGTACTTGAGATACACGTCCGTGTCGACGACGACTTGCTCAGGCTTGTCACCAACGTAAACCCCGGATACCAGTGTCTCAAGAACATCGTCAGCGTCGACATAGTGATCGGGATCGGTTGACGTTCCTACCAGCAAGACGTTCGTCGTACCTGCATCGAATGCTGTCGTGATAGCTACGCTTACATGCGACACAACTGCACCCTTGGGAATCGTCCCAATCTGCGCAGTGAAAGGTGTCGTCACGCTGAACGCGATAGTTCGGGTAATCGCATTTGCGGGCGTGATAGGCACATTGTACGTGCCTGCATTGAAGCGGATCTCGTTCCCCATTGTAGGGTCGTACCCTTCAAAGATGTTGGTCCCTTGGTAGTAATCCGCTATCGCGAAAGACGCAGCCAGGATAAGAACGACACCCAGCAGGACTAGCGCATTGAACTTCATTTGCTTATTCAATTGGACCTCCTTTGGTTGGTCCTTGGTCTAGCTGGTTGCCTATTCGAGGACGTATGTGATGATGAAGTCAACGCCGGTTGCGGTGTCAGCATCCCCGCCCGTCTTGCCTACCGTGATCGCTGTGGTCACATCCATCTCGATCCATGAAGCTCCGTCCGCAATGACCGCACACCCAACCGCAACGAGCATCGACAAAGGAGCGGACTGAGTGAGACTCGCTTGAGCATACGCAGCGATCTTGACACCACCGGCTGACTGGGTTCCCAGAAGATCGACAGTCGTTGTCGTGCCTACAGCACCGCCGTAGGCAATCGCCACGCAGTTGATTACACGATAGGACAATCCGGTGACCGCAGCCAGGATTTCATGACCTGCATTGATCTCCGCAACTGTTACACGATGACGGTGGCTTAGGACCACTGAGTTGTTCCCCGAGGCGAGAGCCACCTGAGCAGTTGCGCTCGGAGTGATCGTCGCGTAGGTATCAAGATCCGCGTCATAAGCCTGCGCGTCAACACCAATTTCGACTGACAGATCTTGCGTCATCGTCAGGAAAGTAGTCGATTCAACAAGCGTCTGCGCGTTAGCTGTTGGTGTGAGTGTTGCCCAGGTATCAAGGTCTGCATCCCAAGCCTGGGTATCGGTTCCAATCGTTAGCGTCAACGCCGTGACCATTGCCGCGTAGTCAGCTACAGCAAGGAAGGTCTGCATATTCGCAGCGGGTGTGATCCCTGCGAAGGTGTCGAGGTCCGCGTCCCATGCCTGCGTGTTAGTCCCGATCGTCAGGCTTAGAGCTACATTGACCGCTGCGAAGTCTGCTGCATTGAGAATCGTCTTGACGTTCGCTGTCGGTGTGAAGGTAGCCAGGTAGTCGAGATCGGCATCCCACGCTTGAACATCTGCACCAATTACCAAACCGGCAACCGTCCCTGTGAGTGTGCCTACCTGCAAGGTTTCGATGTACTGAGGTGCTGCGTAAGCGCCAAACGAAAAGGCAACAAGCGTAAGCATCGTCGCCAAGATGAATAATTTTCTCTTCATTCGGTCCTCCTTGTACTGACCGATTGTTTCAACTCCCAGACTACGGGAGATCCATGATGCGGAGAGCGTCAGCGATCTTGATCTCGCCACCTGTTCGGCGGGTAGCCAAGAATCCGATCAGGCCAGCCAGCCGGCGAAGCTCCGAGAACTTCGTCAGGGTTGTGCCCAGTCGATCGAGGATCCGATAGCCGCGCTTGAAGTCGCCAAAGATTGCGACGTCATTCCCGCTCGAACCATCCCACTCATCGAGGTCATCCTGCGTAAACTGGGGATAGCCTCTGAGCCTGTTCGGTACACCTGCTTGAACGGAAGGTTGCCACATGAATGAGCCTGTACCTGCACCACCACCACCATCGCCACGAAGAAGCATAACTGCAAGCTCTGTCGCTGACGTGATGACAAGTTGCCCGTTTTTCCGGTACTGCTTGGGCACCTGATAGAACAGCCGTAGGAAGTCTTCGATGGTCACCGTACCTGCTGCTGCTGCGTGATGCCGAGTGATGGTAGTTCCTCTACTCAAGCCACCGAACTCTTTGAGTGCATGGCCTGTCCCTGCCCATACTTGCGTATCCTCAAGCTCGGCAAATCCGAACGTATAGTCTTCGCTCATGGCCGAAATGAGGTTTGTGTCCGAGTCCATCAGTTCGTCGACACCGAACTCGGAGTATCCATTCATGTCCTCGACGTACTGCCATTCCTCGGTCAGAACCATGTCGCTGGCGTTGGGGGCGTCACCCAGTTCGAGATTCCCCATACCGACAGTGACTCGCGTTCTGCTTCGCTTGCGCATCCGGTTCGATTTCGTTTTCTTGACATCTACCAACGAGCGGAAGAGGGTCAAGCCGTTGATCGCAACCAGCCATTCTTTGTCGAGCTCTTCGGGCACAGCGATCTCGCCTACAGAATCTTCAACGAGGGCACGCTGTTCCTTGGGGATCGAGGCAAGCACTTCTGCGTTCCCACTGTGAACGCGCAGCGTGTTCGCGAAGAGTGATTGCTTGGCTCGTTGTTCGTCCGTGATTTCCCCAGTAGGGATTGGAGGACGATTCAGCCGTAAGAGAAGCTCTTGCTGTTCCTCACGGACCTTCTTGATTTCCTCAGCAAGCCCGGTCGTTCGTGCTTCGATGATCGTTGAAGCCTGCGCCTCAACCTTGTCACCTAGCGTAGAGTCGAAGTCGTCGAGCTTTGTTCTCATCAGAGTAACAAGCCCGGTCAGTTCCTTGGTCGCTTCTGCATGTTCCTTCTGCATCTGCGCTACGGAAGTTTGCTCATTTCCTTCATTATCATTTGCCACTTGGAATACCTCCTATGTCTTATTGAGTATCGAGCGTAGCTCTGCAGTCACCTTCGAGTGCGTTTGCGGATCGAAGATGCGTCTTAATTGCGAGTCTCCTAGCAGAGTGGACGGGTCCGGGTCTGCGTCGAAGAGTGCAGTGAACGTGTTGAGCCTTTTGATTAAGTTGCGTACTTGTTCTGAGCTTTTGATGACGAGGATCCCGAGGTCGTTGGCCTCTTCCTGTTCTCCATCGAGCGCCGATCGCGTTGTTTCAATCATCTTCCTGATATCTGAAGCAGAGCCACCACGAAGCGCCATCTGAAGAACGCCGATCTGTGACCGGACATCATCGATGTTCGCCTCGGGATTGGCTGCGAAGTTCCGCATCAGGATAGCTACCTCGTAAGACTTGATTTCGGTATAGTGCCAGATCCCATCAGAGTCTTTCTTCTGTTGGATGACGTCGAAGCCGTGCGACATCTGGGAGTAATACCCCGCCGCTAGATTCTCTCCAGAAGGATCGGGCAACCCTGCATAAACCTCGGCTGCGTCCTTCGAGTACTCAATGTTCAGAGATCCATGAACAAGCAAACCAGTATTGTCTTCCGCGCACCGTGCGAGCCCGATACCCATCCACGGCATGTGGAAGAACGTGATGGGGAGCTCACCTTTCTGAGCCTTGAGCGTCCTCTTGAATGCGCCTTCGTCGATGATCGTATTGTACGAATCCTTATTCCCGAAGACGGAAGCATGACCAGTGAAGTCTCCTTCTCTGCCTTCGGCTCTTAACTCGCGAACCTCTAGAGGCACTGCGAGATACTTCATAAGCCACCTCCGTTAAGTTGTTCTGCATCAGGCCCCGTTTCGTAGAGTTCCTGACAGTTACAATTCACCGTCTCTTCTGCCGAACCGCTGGGATCGCCCGGATACATGAGCCCGTTCGGGTACGTTGCATTAATTGCGTAGATCGTCCCATCATCTAGTGCCGCGTGTGAGTCGCGCATATCTCCTGACCGCGCAGAGATCCATCGCTTACCCGTCACTACACCTGTTTGAATCGCGGCCTCATGAGAAGCGAATCCACTTGCTCCATGAATCTCTGTCCTTGCGATCGTCATCGAGCGGCTCTTGTCGAATGGGAGCTCAGGATCCTTTCCACCGAATCTCTCGTAGAGCCCTTGGAGTTGACGCGCTGTATCTACCGCGCTTGCACCTTCGAGAGCTGCCTTGTCCACTACACGCTTCACTCGAGAGATCGTCTTTGCTTGGATCTTGTCAACCTGTTCCGCTACCTGGCCTTCGACAAAGGAAGTGATCGCGCCGGTATAGGCGTCGAATCTAAGACTAGCTCTCTCGGTATTTCCGAGGATCTCTGCTTCTACGTCTTTCCCTATCCGATCGATGGTTACTCGCCAGGAAGCTGTGAGAACGATTCTCCATGCCTCTGCTTCACCACGGATAAGCGCCTCGTAGTTGGTGTTGCCTGCCTTCCAGTGGTTTTCTATCAGCTTCCCTTCTTCGAGGAAGCGTTTGGATACGTTCTTGCCCATCGCTCCTGCGTAGGCTTGCTGCACACGATCGCGCAGAATCCACCGGGCGTCGATTGAGCTTTCGTCGGCGTTGATAGCTCTGCTCTGGATTGACCTGCCTTGAGATGTGTTATTCAAAGGCAGCATTCCCGCTTGCATGAATCCGGTATCAGGGCATGCCCATGACGGCAACCCAAGGTCAAGGGCGACGTTGATCGCCCGAATGTTGATTCCCATTTCCAGATAATACTTTGCGATTCGAGCATTCTGCCGACGCATCTCTACCACTGGGGGGGATTGAGAAAGGTCGTGTACGAAAACAACGTCATCGCCAAAGAGAGGAGCGAGCTGTAGGTTGATAGCCGCAAGCGCCGACTTAGCATTTGGGAGCGTCTCATTAGTCCACAAGAACACTTCGGCCATCTGCTGGTTTTCAAAGGTAGCATCAGCCACTCCGAGCAGAACAGGGTGAACGCCAAGCCCAAGGGCAAGCTTTCTATCTGTCAGCTTGATCGATTCAGTGAAGTCCATCTCTGCAGGTGTGCCCATGAGCGACTGGAAGTAGACACGGGTGCGCGCCAGTAGCATCTTTCTGAAGTTCTTCGGCCCTCTCTTCGTCTTCACAATCTGAGTCTTGATTTCCTCAGATTGCTTCGGTGAGAGATCGCCCGAGATGATCCCCGAAGGTAAGACAGCATTATCGAATGAGAACTTCTGTGCATCCTGAATCGAGTCAGCTACATCTGCTCTCCTCTGCGTTGGCTGTAGTGTGGCTATCCCCGTGTGTTCGTTGATGGGATCGTACTGGACGATATGGACAATCTCCTCAGATTTATATACTTGCGCATCCATACCGAAGCCAGGTTTGTAGACGTACTCAAGCTCAGTCTCATTGACAGGCCGAGGTCTTACAAGATCGGGACGAAGCGGCCAGATTTCAATCAGCCCGGCTTTCGCGTTGACGTTGTTGATCTTCCAGATGATTGCGCCTTTGAGGTCACGAGCGAATGACAGCCGGTACATGATGTCTCGCCAGCTTAGGCGGGGGTTCGGCTTTCGAGCGAACTTCACAGCACCATGCGTTGCAGGCAAATCTGTGAGTGTCCCATCAGGGAGAAGTCTTTTCGCTTGAATGGGGATTGAGGATTCTGCGTTCGCCCGGATTCGCAGACAGCGAGCAATGAGTTCGTTCTTTCTGAAATACTTGCGGACTGCTTTCTCATAGTCCCAGTCCGACCAGAGCGATTGACCGATAGCAGTCTGACCCCAGAACGGAGGGACATCACCAGTCAGCCTTTTCGCTATTGCAGTCCAGATAGTGTCTCGAAGCCCACTGCGTACACTGTCTCCCAGGAAGTCTCTAAAGCCCATACGTCAATTCTCCCTAGTCGATCCTCGGAGCCAAAGAGGACTATACACGGGGGAGGATAGAACAGTCAAGAGAAAGAGGGCTGATTGGGACAGCCCTCGATCTCAGGTTCTCACAGAAAAACTGGACGAGCTAGTCTACTACTTCTTGCCTGACGATTGCAACAGCTCTGGATCTATCCCTGTCCCACTGTGGATTTCGTGGTAGTGGAGCAGGCGTCTGATAATCTCGTCATAGCTCGGTTTGTGGTAATCGGAGAACTGTTCACCGACCACCCTGAGCCTTACTGCGGTAGATTTGGAAACCCAGATTGTTGTCTTGCCTTCTCCTGTTCTTGCCATTCTAGTTCCTCCCGCCATCTGGCGATGTTGCTTATCCTCGCGTGTGCACTAGTAGTCAAAGATTGAAGATGCTCAGGGTTAATACAGAGCGAGTACCCGCACTTGTGATGAACGTCTCTTTTCTTGATGTCTTGGTAGTCCAATCCGTTAGCCAGGCAAAAGGCTACCCGGTGTGCGTAGAGGTGTGAGCGTCCGCTACCTCCCCGAATAGCCCAGCGAACACACCCGTATGGATTGCCCCGTACTCCTGGACTCGTCGCGCCTGTCCAGATTCAACAGCCATTCGCCTGCTTCTCAATTCGCCCCCAGAAAGCTATGAGAATTTCCGGTGCGATGAGGTCGATTAGAGGCATTTCCTCCCGTCCTTTGGTTCTGTGACAACCTCATGGCATTCGCGTATAAAAACTTTTCCCGCGAGCGACAATAACCCGATCTGTGATTCCTCTTATAACAGGGCAATCAGCCAGATTAATCTGCCCGCCGTCACGGATGATGCTGCGCTCATCGCGAGTAAGCCCGAATACTCGTCGCGCCCCCAATTTACTGCCCCAGACATTGCAATATCCGGTTGATGTGTACCGTTTGTTGGCGTTCATTTGTCTTGCCTCCTTGGCTACACGACCAGTATACTATAGTTCCTCTATAGAGTCAAGCCAGAGAAAAAGGAGACGCTTCCCAGGCATCTCCTTTTCTCTCCGAGATCGCGCCGTACTTCAAGGAGGTTGTACACGTGTTGGGTCCGAGAGGAGTCGACACGTAGAACTACCATAGCATTTTTAATCGTCCAGGTCAATCCAATCCACGCCACCGCCTGCGCTATCAATCAGCAAGTCAGTTAATCCCCATACTACGCTGTCGATCCTATTGGGGCTCCATTTGCTACGTCGAGGGCCTCTCCCGATCCACTGGCACTGCTCATCTTCGAGGTCGTCAAGGTCGGCGTGTAGGTCGTGATGCACCAAGCCTTGCTTGTACTTGTTCGCAACAGGGTCAGCACGTTGGAACTTGCCACGAGAGGCGTGTACCAGGCACACCTCAACGTCGTCTCCGTCGAGCTTCTGGCCTTCCCACTCTGCCGAGGATACTTGAATGTTTCGCTTGACAAGCATGTACCCGAAGTTCTGTTCTGCAACGATTCTGCGGGTATTGAATTCCAGGCACAGTTCAAGCGCGCGTGTACCCCATTCATCCGGCTCATAGTGATCTGAGGAATCATTGAGAACAACACCGTGACCGTCTACGCGCCTGCCTTGCACAGTGATCCCCGTGAGATCGCTTGATGCTTGGCCACTGCCTGCGGGATCGATTGCGACATTGATGTCTTCGAGTTCGGGGATGATGACAGCTTCGCGGAAAGGATCGATCATCGTCTCGGCAGTCCAGAGCGCGCCCTCGATATCGGCAGTAGGATCTTGCTGATAGAGCGCCCCCCAGAGACGACCGCCTAGCCCTCGTTTGAGTGAAGCGAGAGCCTTCTCATTGAAGCGCCAGGGCCAAAGCGCCTCACCCTTCTTGCGGCCGAGAGGATCGTCCTCTAAGGCCAGCGCAGGCAGGCTTACGACTTTCCACTGTTCACCACCCTTGTCCATCTCTCGAATGAGCCTTCCTGCGAGGTCACCTGAGTGCCAGCGTGTCATTAAAAGAACTATCGCACCACCAGGAGCAAGACGAGTACGAACGGTCGAGCGATACCAGTCCCAGACACGACGCTGGACGATGAGGCTTTCGCCGTCGTCGATGTTCTTTACCGGGTCGTCGATAACGATAAAGTTCCCCCCGCGCCCAGTGAGAGGACCACCGACACCGGCAGCTTGGAGCTTTCCACTCTTGCCGTGTAGATGCCAACGAGCGACGGCGGAAGAATCGCGTGAGATGTCAGGCCATCCGTAGACCTCAGCAGCCCGTAGGTAGTTCGTGCGAGCATCCCTGCTCATGTCGAGAGCAAGGTCCGCACCATAGGAGGCGATGATTGCCTCCATGTCCTGATTGCGACCGAGAAACCACGGAGGAAAGAGACGGCTGATTAATTCTGATTTCCCATGCCTGGGAGGGAAACTTACGATCAAAAGGTACGGCTCATCCTGTTCGCCGGAAGCAACGTGAGCCTCGGCCTCCATCAGTAGAGAGCAAAGCATCTGGAGATGAGCGGCCGTCTGCCATCGCCCTTCTGAGATAGTAATGCAGAATTGTTCTAGATCACGCCTAGCTAATTCAGCTTCAATCCTCTGAGCTTCCTGGGAGACTTGGGACATCATCATCACCGCCTTCAATGTCGATGACATCCTCCAGGGCTCTCATCTCACGCAGGACGGCAATACGTTCTTGCAGCTCTTCCGTGCTCAGTGAGGAGAGGGCATCCTGGCTATCTGCGTTCGCATGGATATGAAGCGATCGCGTGTCTTTCTTATCTGCCTGATCCAGTTCGTTCTTTCCAAGAAAAATCAACATCGTAACGTTGCCTTTCATGGCGATTTCGTACTGTTTTGAGCGTAGGGATCTACGCATCCGAGCCAGCCCTTTTTGATAGGCGTGGTCAATTCCTGGATTTACAGCGCGGTATCTGCGCAAAGTACGAGCAGAGATATCTAGTTCTGCCGCGATATCAGGCCAGCGAAAGCCTGTATGAGCCCAGTCAGAAATCTTGTCCGCAGAAACTTCGATCGGCTTAGGCCCTGGTTTCATCCCTCAGCCCCTCCATGAACTTCGCACCGAGCATGCCTTCAACCACAGACGAATCTACCGGCAACTTCTCAAGATCCCTCTCAAGAGCTTCACCCTCCCCGATCTCCATATTCAGAGACACCACCAAGCCCTGACCACCTGCAAAATCCGGCATAGGCCCACGACCCTCCATGTGTACCCTCCCGTCTGCATCAAGGATCTTCCAGAGCATTGTGAGTCCACCATCTGGGGACGATATGAAGATGCGGAATGGTCCGTTAGTCATGAACCCCCTACCGATCGAGCCCGAGCAACGTAGCAAGCTGCTTGTTCACTTCGATGAATACCCCGCTATGTGTCTCACCCGGCACGAACGTTCCTTCGTAGTACAGCCCGTCTTCCTTTGAAACAAACCCGGTAGGTAGCTTCTTATCGGCAAAGGAAGACGGATCGTAGGAATGTAGGTTAGCATCAGGGACCCCATACTGGAGAACCAGGATGCTGTACTCGCGCTCTTCTGCCATTAGCCTGACACCTTCAGGAGGATCTGCTTCCCAGAGATAGGACACGTCGCCGCGTAGGGATACTCACCTCTCGATGATTCCTTCCTGAGAATAAACAACACGTTCTTGTGATCATTCCCACAAGCCGAACACCCTGTTACGTTCCGACGTAGATGCTTCGAAAGGGCTGCCTTCTGTGCTACTGGAGGGGCTTCTTTCGGCTCTGCCTTGGACACGCTCGCCCCAGCAGATACACCCGTACGAAAATTACTCTTCTGTTTCGTTTCCTTGTTCGTCATTTTGTTCACCTCCTGCCGGCACTGGTAGCCGGTTACGTATAAACTTCAGCTCTTGCGCGATCGCCGCAAGAAACTTCACCTGACGGCTCTTGATCGATAGCTCTACCCGCTCCTTTGGCCTCAACGAATCACAGTCCTTACACCGATCCGTATGCTCCGCTAACGCCGCCGAGAGTTCTGTCCCGCAGACCGAACACGCTTTCTTGCTTCCCATGTCTATCCTCTCCTCTTTCGATCAGCATCTTACTACCTATTCCCCTTCGAGGTCTATAGAGCCTTGATTTTTATGGGGATTATAGGAAGTGGAGATGTCCGCGTAATCACTAACGGAGTTCTGTTTCGATGAGAAACCTCTGTGTCTAACCTCAATCGCTCAATCATTTCCTGGCATTCCTCGTCGGTCTCTGCTCCCATTCCAAAGACAAGATTCTCTGTGCCTCGCACGCCTTCTTGTAGATCAATCACCGTGTACAGAACCGTGTGGCTCAGATTGAATGGCTTCGTACAAACAAGATACCTGTCATCCATTGCACGGACTCTGTACGGCTTCTTCTCTTCTTCAAACCATATGCGAGTCCCTACCTCGATCTCTTCTTCAAAGCCTTTCAGCTTTAGCATGTTCCTCCTCTATAGAGCCTTGATTTTAGTATGGATTATAGGAAGGTAGGCCCTTTCTTATAGTCATTTCCGTAGCCAATGAAGCTTCTACCCCCCCTACCTACCCATCCTCATCGTCGTCTCCGAATGAGATAGTGACATCACCCGCATCAAAGACGGGACCTTTACGCAAACCCTCCTCTTTCATTCCTTGAATAACGATATCATCCATATATACCGCGCCACAAAAACGACAAACCCATGCGAGACAAGAGCTGTCTGAAGGATCTCGCTTCATCGGCATGCCGCATTGCGGGCATTTGCGTACACCCTGCATGCTACCCCTCCTTCTTCGTCTGATGTTGTCTGACGATCGTGTACTTGTGGGTCTTGTAGTAGCCAGGCTTGACGGTATCAGCGTCACCCCAGACACCACCGGGGGCCCAGTCGACGACGGCGTAGTGCTGCCCTCGGGCTGCATGCTCTGTCGACGTGGAGAAGTGGATCGCTACAGCGTTGAGCTTCTTCCCTTTCGCAAGCTGAACATCGGCTACAGCGTCTTGAGCCATACCAAGGAGTGCTCCGGTGTCTGTGATGAGCCGAGGTGTGATCCTGTGAATCACATAGCGGAAGCATAGGCCGAAGGATACGTCCTGGATCTCCCTGAAGGGGTCGCCAGCCCCTCTTGATGCCTTTGCAGTGCTAGAACCGTAGTGACCCCACAAAGACGCCTTACGATCGATCGGCTTCACGTCTGTACGCCACATGTGAGGAGGAGGTACGTCTGGGCGACGTGAGTAGCAACGACCGCATACGAGGTACGCGGGTAGCCTACCGCCGAACATCTCAAGGAGCTTGGGTGTACTGAAGTCTTCTAGAGTACGCTTCACCGTCTGCTTGCACCTCGGGCACGTGTAGATAGCCTCGTCGAGCTGCTGTAGTCTAGGCATCATTCACCCCAATCCCTGCGCACAGGGTCCTTGATCCATTTCGTACCGTCATGCTCGTAGCTTGCGTCTCTGGTGACAAACCTATCTCCCATCACGCTTGCCCAAGAGTGCCCACTCTGGTGCTTTGATAGCTGCTCGTCGTCCTCCTTGTACGGCTTCTGATGGTAGAGCATCCGGAAGATAGGGGGCTTTAATGGCTGCTCGTTGCCCTTCGCTTGGTCCCCTGTATCTCTCATCGAGGGGTGTAGCCCTTTTTGTTTCTCGAGGGGTCGAGGTAGGGTGCCCTCTACACTCCCCTCTATAGAGCCAGTATCCTTCCTTATGCCACCCTTGCAGTTGAATGAGAAGTGAGTAGGTTCCCCCATACGTTGTGGAAAAGGTTGTGTCTTCCCGCTTCTCATACTACGAAAGAGTATCTCCGTCACCTTTTCTGCGTCAGAGATCTCAGGGTGAGGGCAGTAGTTACCGACGGAGTAGACGTAGGTTCTCTGTCTGGAGTCTACGGCCCAAGGAGGGGGGCCAGGGTCTCTCTTCCTCGTGTAGTTGTAAACACGTCTGGGAGTCCTGTAGATCGCCCCTACAGTTCTACCGGGAGGGATGTTGATACCGCAGTCGATTCTGAATAGACCTCCTAGGTTGAGAAAGACGCCGGTGACCTTACCCCAGTCCTTACCCTTCGGGGGAGGGAACTTCACTTTCTTACGTATAGGGAGAATGAAGCCGAAGAGGGCTATAGCCACGAGTGCACCACCAACGATGAGGGTCCAACCGATCCAAGCTCCGTCGTCAAACATGCTTACCCTTGTGCTTGATGATGTAACGGGCCACAACTACCACAAATCCGATGATAGCGCCCACATAGACGCAGTAGAGCAGCTCTGTCCCAAACCCGCTGTACGCCTCGCTGACACCTTCACACGCTGCCTGTACGTCTTCCCATGCCTCATTCATGTCTTGCCTCCTTGACCTTCTTCGCCAGGTAGTCGTCTTCGGATAAGACTCTGATGGAGATGAGCTGACCGTGATCGTTGAACCAAGGGACGAAGACGAGGTCTTTGTGTTTCTTGAGGTAGACGACGCCGTGAGTACCTACTTGGAAGTGACCGAGGTGAGATGAGTCTTCTCGGTGAACTGGGACTATCTGCATGCTCAAGATACCCTCCAGACGCGTATACCACCATCAACCTTGCGGGTAGTGGTCTTGAAACCATGCCGTCGAGCTTGTCCACGGCACGCTATTCTCACACCATCAGACCCAGTTGACGGCATTTGTTCTTCTGGGATAAAGAACGATTGACCAACAGCTAGATCCATCACGGGGTATTTCCTGTTTTTGTCATAATTGCCATTCTTCAGGACATCGGGGATTGAGATTCCATTTTCGATTTCTGGCAATGTCTTATTCTTCACATCGATCACCTCTCTATACCGTAGCACGCTTAGGTCTATATTACAAGTATCCACTAGGTGTATATAGCGAAGCCTTAAAAGCGTAGCGGATACACCCCCCTTTAGGTCTTAAACCCTTAGCCAAGGAAAGAGCAAGGTCTTGAACTTCGATGGCTGTCTTCGTTTTCGTTTTGATCTTCATCGCGACAAAACCTTCTTAGGTCTTAAAGCTTGCCATAGAATCACACAGGGCTGGGTTTTGATTAGCCTGTGACCTTGGCAGTTAATGGATGACAACGATGATCTTGGCTCTGTAGGTCTATCCCTTAAGGGAACTGGGGTGTTATGTTATGCTCTTTTTCCGGCTTGTTACGCGACACCCGCCTAGACTGTTACAAACCCCATAAACACCGGTTTTCCTCTTTCGCCTTCTCTCGCCGTATAACACCTAAAACAGCCCCTTGTTACGGTGCGGAAAAGAGGGGGTGTGTCGCTTTTCTGAAACCGTCACCTTCTGCCCTCCCTGTCTACCATTCCGCGATTGTCGCCTTATCCCCGTTTTTGGCCTTTTTGGGGGGTGTGTCGCGTTTTTCATCCCCTCTTTTCCTTGAACCCCATCCCCACGGGTGTTTGAAGGTGTTACGCCCCTGTGTCGCTTTGTCGCGGTTTTTGGCCTCCAAACACCACCAATCCTCATAGCCGGTCACTAAACAGCCGCTTTCACTCAATTCTTGCCTTCTCAAACAGATACGTGAGGATCTCCGTCAGGCTGTACCCGTATCCAGTACCCTTCATTGAGACGATCGCGATGTCTTGCGCGTTCCCTTCGATCTCGTCAACGCTCTTCTGCATCGGCTGCTGTAAAACAGGGTCAAAAGAGCTGATGAGCACTTGCACTAGCTTTGCACTCTCAATGATCATTTCCTCTTCTCCTTATAGCTTCTCTACTGCCCGGTCGAACGCCTCGGCTGCTGCAATCGCACTCGCCGCTACGTGAATTAGCTCCTCTCGGTATTGGACGATTTGGACCTTGTTCATGGCTTCGCACAGCTCCCCGAACTCTTCACCAATAATCGGAATCCAGGTCTTCGGGCCATGTCCCTGGATACCCCATTTCGCGTCCTGCCTCTCACGCTCTGTTTCTACCTCTCTGAGGATTACTGCATTAATCATTCCCTCGTCACCTCCAGCAGCGTGATCCACGGTAGACGTAGCAAGTCACCTATTTCTAAGGTCGTATCGCTCTTATTGACAATATCTCCTTTGAGGTTTCGGTACGTGAGCTTGCAGTCTGCTCTACCGTTCTCCCCTCCCGTGATGCTGACAACCTCAAGCTCGATAGTCCCTCCTGGCGTCAGTGATGGGTGATGCCTTGAGATCTTTCTGATTAGCCGCTTCCAGATACGCCAGTTACTCATTTCGCCGTTCCCTCCTCTTGATACCCGATCGACTCTACGTACTTCGCTTGGATCCGGTAGATGATCTCGTCTGCTTTGAGGGTGATCCCTCTGACTCGGCCTATCCCTGCACGACCGCGAACACGTAAAGTCCTACCGTTACCAGTTATTTTGACCCCACACCTTTCACAGAATTCTATTTTCATCGTATTCCTCCTCTCGTGTTGAACCTCTGCGGCTGTCGGGAATCTCTTACCCGACGATCAGCGGCTACCTCGGGTTGTCCATCCACTACAAGCTAGTAGCCCTGCTCGCGCCATTCGCAGCCGCTTTCGGTTCTTCACTCTACTCCTTTGCTTCTTCCCTATCGAGATACTCGATGATCGCTTCGACCACTAGGTAGTTGCAGCTCCGATCTCGTTTCTTGCCTAACGCAATGAGCCGCTTTATCGGCTCTGCTTCGAGCTTCTGCTGAGGGATGTAGATTCTCATCTTGTCTAGCAGTTCTTTCTGTGCCACGGTAAAACCTCCTCTCAGGTTTTTAGTTCTCAAACAGCGGCGATTTCGGTTCGGCTAGTATCTTCAGCCGGTCTCGGTAGCGCAGAGTGAGGATGCGATTTTCATCCTCGTCAATGGTGAATTTCTTCTTCGATAGCAGCTCGATCGTGGTTGTCAACTCCCACCATGTCAGGCTATCTCTGTACTCCTGTGCTTCTGATCCAGGCACGATACCTCCTCTTAGAACGGTACTAGGTCCGCGTCATCGGCTATCTTCACCCATGACCCCGATTCCAACTTATCCACAAGCCCAGCAACCCTCATCCTGTTCAACGTCGTTCGGATCGTTGCCGGTGCCTCATCAAGATCCCCCGCGATTCGCTGCGTCGCTGCGCTCGGTAGGTCACCGAGAAGCTGCAAGATCTTCTCACGGATCGTCATCATTCCTGCTGCTGCTGCTACCTCCTCTGCTTTGGCTTCAACTATCGTTGTACTCCCATGCTCAAATATGTACTGCATGGCTATTGGTTGCTCGCAGGGTCCGCCGTTCATCTTCGTGTGTGTCAACACAAGCTTGACAGAGCCATCTTCTGACTCTGCGTTGATTTCCCATATCGACCTCGCTGCATTCTCAAAGAACACAGACCCGAAAACCGATCGATGTGATTTGCCCGATTGCCCTTTCGCTGTATGTGCAATGACGAGACTCGATACGTTTAAAGATCGTAGAGCTCCGAAGAAGTCGAGAGCCGGTTGAGGTGCATTGAGATCACCTCCGCAGGCTGGCCCAAGTGAGTCGACGATCACAAAGTCATACCCACCGGATAGTATCACAGTGCGTACCTGCTCCGTGTCACTCGCTAACGTTCGGCTGCATCGCCTGTACGCTATCTGCGCGCTCGGTAGCCCTGTGCCCTTGCTCAGACACCTGAATCGCCACCTGAGCGTCGCAGGTGTGTCTTCCCAATCCAGGTACAAGGGCTTCGTAGCTACCCTCTCAGGTTGAAAGTCGAGCAGTCGGCCCATCTTCCCGAGAGCCAGCAGATAAGCGAATGTCTGCGCTGTATAGCTCTTCGTGCTGCCTCGATCGCCAAAGATTACCACCGGCTGCTTGTAGAGTAGGATCGGGCGTAACACGTAGCTAGGTGGCTCTACTTCGTCTGAGGTCGTAATCACTTGCACCGGCTCGCCTTGCTGCACTACCTTCGTAACCGCGTCGCAGAGTTGCTCGAGTACTTCAAACCAATCTGTGATGGGTGCGCGCCCCTCAAGTACCTTCTTCCATTCCGATCGCGTTCGCGTCGAGGTAAAATTAAAGATGGCTGAGTGCAGCTTCTTCGCTTGCCCTGATAGCGTTGAGATGATCGAGAGAAATCCGTTAATCCTCCCGTCGCTGTGCTCTTTCAATCCGCGGACTTGCGCCTCAATCCCGATCGCACTCCATAGAATCTGAGCGTTCGTGCCTTGTGCTTCAACGGTAGGTAGTGCGATGGTCTCCCCGGCTAATACCTTCGCTTTCTCGCTGGGGTACTCCCATGCTTGCTCGACCTTCCTCAGCGCATCCTTCTCGGGGAAAGGAGGATCGCACGATGCCGCTGCTTTGACGATAAGGGTGTCAGCTTGCGCTCGTGTGATCTTGTCACGCCTCAGCAGACAGGCGTAGCGGAATAAGGTGACGTCTCTGTTGCCTTCGTCTACCCCCGTTAGGATCGCGTCAGGGTCGCGCAGAGGGTCTATGGGTGTAGTAGCCCCTTTTTGTGGGTTGGCGCTATCACCGCCTCCGTGGATAGCTCTGAGTAGCCAATCAGGGGGGAGGGTGTAGCCAGTACTAAGCTCGCTCGATGCTTCCCATTCGTATGTACGCCCGGAGACGTGCCGACTGGGAGGTGCTACAACATAGCCACCATCGAACCGTAGATCTAGCCCTCTACCTATCCCAACAGCGTTCTTGACACCCTCACGCTTGTCAGGTGGGAGATAGAAATAGTAGTGACGGCCCCCGCCCCCTGTCAGGACCATCGCCGTGTCAGGCATCGGCCCTTCCGTCTCTTCCATCTGCTCAATCGTCTTAAGCCCTTCGTGTTTCGTGTCAACATCAAGGACTAATAGACCATTCCCTGTCGCTATACCCACATTCGCATCAGGCCATTTCGCCCACCATGCCGCTATCTGTTCAGCGTCGGTCGTTGCGTCCTTGACTCCGTTCTTCGTCCTTGGATGTTTCCCCGGACTGCCGCACTCGGCATGCCCACAAGTGCATGCACCTGCTTCGTCGATCGAGTGAAGAGGGAAGACTCTCAGATCCTTTCGAGCGTATTCAATCGCTGTGTCGCATGTTGCGTTGACCGCAGTAGTCACGTTGAGCCCCTCGTGTTCAGTCTTCCTTCAGTGCGTTCTCAGCTTCTAGTGTGGAAATCCGCTCTCCTTGTGTTTTAATCGTGATTGCCGCAGCAGCTACCTCTGATTCAGCTAGCTCGGGCAGATTGCCGGTCTCGCCGCTTGGCAATGCTTTGGCGTAGCGTATCAACTCCATTAGCGCGTCAGTCTTCATAGCTCACCGACCACGCGAGAGATCCCCAGCCGCCCCATCGCTGCATCCGCTCGGTCCTTCGGGAGCGACACGAAAATCTTCTTGCTCACTACCTCTTGCGCGAAAAACGTTGCCTGGTTGAAGGCGACTTCTTTTGTCGGATCCTCTCCAAGATCGCACACGTACACCTCTCCGACGCCGTTCCAACCCGCTCGCATGAAGTATTTCTTGATGTGCGATTTCGTCGCGAGGAGGTACTGCTGCAGTGATCCATCATGGCAGTCTTTGATGAGCGCCGTCATGGGTAGACCGCTCGGGAAGCGAACCTCTGTCTCCCCCCGGATGATTACGTGATCTTTGTAATCCCCGCGTATCCCTCCCTCCGTCACTTTCTTGCGTTGGTATCTCATGCTGTAAACCCTCCTATGGGGGAAGAGGGGTAGGACAACCCCACCCCTCTTGTGCGACTACGCTTCAGTGGGCTCTAAGGGGCTCTCGTTTCCCTCCGCACCATCTGAAGGCGTCGCTGGCTGCGTTCCTTTTATCGGATGAGCGCCGTCCTTCACCGGTTCGCCATCGATGTCGATGAAATTCTTCAGGCCCATCTTCTCGTCTTCGTTCTTGACAGTACGCGCGATGCTCTGACGGTCCTCTTCACTGAGAGGCATGATCGCGATAGCGGCTCGGACGACACCCTTCACTAGCATGTCTTCGGTGTAATTCCGATACGCGGGAGAGAGAGGTGCTTTGCTTCCTAGCCTGAGCTTCTCAAGCTCCTCAGCCCACTTGAACTTGAAGGATCGCACACCGCCTACTGTCCAGGTGACATACGCGCCAATAAGAGAGCCAGCAAGCGCGCCGTCTTTCCCGTTTGATCCCCCGGTAGCTATCCAACACTTGCGGTCAGGTGTTGGCCGTGCTGGGGTGTGTTTCAAGATTGGGCTATCGCCCAACTGGTACTCGAAAATGTCTTGCTCGTAGACCGCTGCCGGCATGATCGATTCAACACGCCCTGAACGATAAACGAGCTGTACGAGTCCCTTCCAGCCAGCGATGAATACAGCTTCCATCACCTTCTGCTTGTGATCGAAGAATGGGACGATCCACGCCATCCCGAGCGTCCCTGAAGGATCAAGGGCTAGCTCTGCCGAGGCGGTAAGCGCGAGAATCATCGACTGCTTCGTACACTGCAGCAGCTTCGGCTCTTTCGATGTAGCTAGACACGCAAGCTTGAGTAGTCGCCCTGCGTCTAGCTGGTTTGGGAGGATGTTGTCGAGCCCTTCTTGTAGCGCAACGGCCAGTGACTTCATCCCTGCCTGCGACCCAACTACGGGTAGCTGGTCGCTCTTAGTTGCTTGCACCATCGGCTACCATCTCCTCAAGGTTGATCCCCACGCCGTCACGCATGAAGACGGCGATCCCTTCTGCCTTCGCTTCTTCCTCAGTGTCGATGACACGCTCGAAGAAGACGTAAACGCCGTGCTTCTTGGCTACCTTGTCGAGCTTCCCACGGTGAACCCTGTCGTACAGGGAGCCTTGGTTGACCAGGATAATCGGTACGTCTGGATTCTGCGCAATCGAGATAGCGATGTCTGCGTCCATCTGTTCGACCTGGCTCGCTTGCTCCAGTGGTTTGTTCTTCAAGCGCACGACACCGTCTTCCCAGGATAAGCCTCCAGGGATCTTGGCCTCTGCTAGCAGCTTCTTCTTCTCATCGTCGATCTCGCGTAGCTGGCCCGTGAGCCCCGTGCTTTCATCTTTGTATGCCGTGTACTCAGCCGCTGCCTTAACCCGGTCAGCGTTCGACCGGATCTGGTTGTTGACCTCTTCGGCCCCTGCGATCTGGATGTTGATAGGACCGAGGTCGAAGTCCTTCAGCTTGGCTACTGATACTTGCATGGCTTTGTACTTCTTGTCTGCTGCTGCGTACTCATTCTTCGATGAAACCCAACGCGCCTGCGCGTCTTCAGCCTGAGACTGCAAGCTATCACGGTATTTCTTGGTGTCCTCAAGCTCGAGGCGTTTGTCCTCAAGCTCACGTCGAGAGGCTCGGTTCTCAGCGTTGCCCGCGTTCTGCTTATTCAGCTCAGCCATGAGATCGGTCACGGACACCATCAACGTCGGGGCGTCCGGATAGCTCGGCATTGCATCAACCCGATTCTTGAGAGCGTCAGTCGCGTGGTTGACTTGCGTGCGCCGTGTATAGATCTCTTCACGGTTTGCGTCAAGCGCGGTGAAGTCCAGCCCTGCGCACCGCTGCAAGAGAGCTATCCGATCCGCGTTGGCCATCCCTATCAGAGGCTTCAAGACCATGCTGTGCGCGCCGATGAGCTTGTCCATCAGCTCCTTCGGTCGAGGTAGTGCGCTGCCGGCCGCTACGCCTTCAAGGGGTGTAACTATGAATTCTTCCTTGAGGCTACCGTCCTCCTGTAGTACCCCTGTTCGCGCTAGACCTAACCCCAGTTCGTTCAACTTCATACTTAGCGCGTAGCCTGGAGCCCCTTCATGAACCGGCTCTGAAGGCGTGAGCTTCTTCCCTCCGAAGAGGTTCGATACAGCGTTAAGACCGCTTGACTTTCCAGCCTCGTTCGGCCCTCCAATTTCGGTACATCCTGGCACGAGGATTACGTGAAGGTGTTTGATCCTCTTGTAGTTCTCGACCAGGAGATCTATCGTGCCGCCCTGCTTCTTCGTTGCCATGCTTGCTCCTCTCTTTCCAGGCTCAGCCTAGATGTCGATCGCTGGCTGCTGCCGTGGATCTTTGACCATGCCGAAGCGTTGATAGCCCGGCTTGTAGATGACGGCGTTTACTTCCTCAAGGTCTGCGATGAGGCTGTCTACCGCAGGCTGCTTCTCTCCTCGGTCGGTCCGGTCCTTGATTGCCTTCTTCAGTGTCGAAGATGAGATCTCGAGCAGCTTCTTGAGGTCGGTTTCGCTGCCTCCGAGGTGGTGAACCATATCGGGCCAGCCGTTGAGTACGTCGATGACTGTCTTCCCCGTCACGTTGATCAGGCCGATGGCCTTCCCTTCACCGTCTGGGATAGGACCGTTCGCCTCTACCTCCTGCTTGAGGTTCGCTTTGAAGATCTTGATGTGAGATTCCAAGACCGAGCATTGAGCGTAGGCTTTCGATAGCCGTTGCTCGATGGCTCTACGCTTCGAATCGTCAAGAGCGAGGCCGCTTCGTCCCTTCGTAGGAGGTGGATAGCTGTCAAATACCTTGATTGCCACGCCCATATACTTCTCACGACCCGGACATCCGATCGCGTTGCGACACCATTTGCATGGCGTACCCGGAGCGAACGTCTTGCCGTCCCATGAGCGGATCTTGTATTGAAGCGTACTCCACCATTGGTCGATCTCTTCGCGGGTATAGGTCGCAGTGATGTAGTACCGCTCAGAGAGCCATCCAATGTGCAGCTTGACTAGGCTCCTGTCCGGATGCTCCTCAAGGGCATGCTTTGCGTAGCACTTGAGTTGGTGGACAGAGCCTGACTTCTCCATGAGGGATTGGATCTCCTCACCGTCTTCGTCTTCCGTGTCGACAAGCTCGAAGTCGGGGAGACCTGATTTCCAGTCGACGATTCCGATGGATACACCGTCAAGCAGTAAGCCTACCACGTCGGTATATCCTGACAGCGTGAGGATTGGGCCTTCGCCTCCTTCTTCGTCACTCCACCTGCTGTACTTCTCGACCTCGACTGTCTCAAGATCGAACTCACCTCGGATCTCTTGCCACATCTGAGCTGCATAGATCCCTTTGATCGTGATGTCCTTCAGCTTGTCGAGCACGTCATGATCCAGCGCGTACCCGGTAGCGTCGGGACAGTTGCTCAGATTCTCTCGCACGATCTGACCTGCAAGAGCATGGATGGCTTGCCCTTCACGTGCGGGCGCGCCTGATGGTTGAACGATGATCACCTTGTCAGTCAGCGGATAGGCCGACCCTGCGCAGTCGTTGATTCTAGGGGCTGAACTTGGCCATACTCTCAGTACATCACGTTCTTTTGTCGTTTGCATCAGATGCCTCCAAATATCCAGCTTCTTCGAGATCTCCCTCTATTAAGCGGTTGAAGTTCTTCCTCTGTTCGTCCCTGGCAGCGTCCCTGGCAGCGGCCCAGGCAGCGTCCCTGGCAGCGTCCCAGGCAGCGTCCCCGGCAGCGGCCCAGGCAGCGTCCCTGGCAGCGGCCCAGGCAGCGGCCCAGGCAGCGTCCCTGGCAGCGGCCCAGGCAGCGTCCCCGGCAGCGTCCCTGGCAGCGTCCCTGGCAGCGGCCCAGGCAGCGTCCCCGGCAGCGTCCCAGGCAGCGTCCCAGGCAGCGTCCCTGGCAGCGGCCCTTACGGATGATTTATCCTCTCCACGAATAGTCCCTTCGATGTAGTTACGAACAACATCAGGAGGGTCCCATTTGTCGAATACATCCAAAGCGCACTGAGCAGCGAACTGTCTCATGATCTTTGTTGTCTCGATCTTGAACAGATACTTGCGGCTCGAAGATGCGTATTTATCAACAGGGTTCCCGTGTGTTACGGCATCATCAGGGATAGAAACAACCCAAAGGATTGAGCCGCGCGCGTAGGATAGTGCATCCCACGGTGTGGGGCTCGCGTGCAGACCTGATTCGCAGGGGACAAGCTTTCCAGGCCACGTATCAGTTCGTCCAACACACGCTGGATCTTCCTGATACTCGGTTGTTCCGTCTTCTCTACTGAACCAATAAGCGATCACTGTTCCTCCTCTCGGGTTAGCTCTGCCATACTCTCAGTACATCACGTTCTTTTGTCGTTGTAACTTGGATCCTCCTTTCGGTATTGTCGGACAGCTCGAACGACTAGCTCAGAATAGTTCTCAGCTTCCTGTAGCCGGTCGATGACATCTTGATCGGGCCCTCCGACGCCGATGTCAATAACGAAACGTCTCTTTGCTAGGGTTCCCGCTTCTTGTTGTGCCACTTCCTCACCTCCTATCTTATGTACGTACGTACACCATACACCCTTTCCGAGCCGGTGTCTACCCCTAACAGAAAGAGCGGACGCCTTTCGACGCCCGCTTCCCTCTTCCCTAGAGCTAGAGGAGATCCCTAGGAGGAACTAGAACAAGGTAGCTCCGAGGATCGACTAATCCCGTCACCCCTTGTCTAGCAACTTGTTATCGCGATCGGTACTACGATCGCTGCTGATCGCATACGACCATCCGGATCACGCACTTCGTACATGACTGTCATCTTCCCGAGCAACGTCGGGGGAGTCTCAATAGGTTGAGGAATCGGAGTATTGCAACCCTGCGCGATGATCCCACCGCCAGGAGGTTCTTTATCGCCCTTCCCTGCATAGCAGTACAAAACCGCTGCTTGCTCCATCTCCGTGTCCATCGCATCAAAGGTGTTCTTCTTCACGACCGGGAAGAGATCTTTCGGTGTCCAAATATCGTTGACTAGCTTACCTTCACGAGTGAAAACTGAGTAGGAAATCTCCTTCCCGTCTCTGTCCGGCCCGGTAACTCTGACTCGGTATCTCAAGAGATCGCCGTCCGGATCGTATGCCCCTGTTTCATCCGTAGGAGCCCCGCCTGCATCGCATCCGTGAATCCTATGCCGCAGGTCGATAATGAATTGCCCGCCGAAATCAATCTCCCCTGCCAAGAAAGGAGGAAAGACTTCAGGGGTGAGATTGCTCACAGGCGTTGGAGGTGGGCTCGGATTCGGGATGAAAGGCTCCACTGGTTTCTTCCTACCCTTGAACAGGAAGACAAGAATCCCCGCCGCGATTACCGCAAGTGCTATCCCTGACAGGTCCATAAGCTACCTCCTCTCCATTTTGCTCTTGGCTTTGATCCCAAGCTTGCCCTTCAACGTGGCATAGGCAAGCGTCATAAATCCTCCAGTCGTCGCGAGCTGTTGGATGACAGTCCACGGCGATGAAAACAACTCCTTGAACCCACCGGAGATTGCAAACGCTACGATTGCCACAACGAAGGCACAAGCGTAAGCGATCCACGTCATTAGTTTATCTCCCAATCCAAACGGGAGAATCTTCTTCACTCCCTGGACAAGCCAAACACCAAGCGTGCCTGCCAGCAGAGTCGTGAGCATCGTGGCGAAGTCTGATATCCCTTCGCCTTCGGCTACTTCTTGCGCTACCACGGCCACCGCGTAGACGGTCACCAAGGCCAAAGCGCACAGCAGTACTACGTGCAATTTCTTCATGTCTCTCTCCTTCCTCCTCTAGTTATGGTGTGTTGGTTGATTCTAGCACCTGATGCACGATCGATTCTATCATAGATGGGAGCTGTTCCTCTATGGCTTCTTCTACTGCTGCAGGAAGATCCTGAGCAGGTGTAGTTCTCTCGATAGCCAGGTTTGCTACAACTCCGATCAGCAGGAGGATGATAGCGACGAGGGTTGCCGATCCCTTCCTGCGGATGAGCTTCAGCTCGCCGTTCTGCTCTTTCTTCCATTTCTCCAAGCCACCCAAGCGCCCTTCTTTGTCTACCCGGCATCCTTCCATTGCGACCCTAAGATCAGCTAACGTTTCATCACCGGCCACGGTTATCCTTTTGCTACTACTTAACTTCCTCGAAGGCCCTTTCAAGATTTGCCTTCGCCCACGTTTCGCGCCCGTCATCAGGACGGATGACATTCTTTTTCAACATCGTATAGTCAAGGTCGGATAATTCCAAAGTCTTCTTACCTGCGCCGATCGCTCTGTCGATGTCTAGCCCGATGCTCCAGATCCTCATGTAGTCGCCTCGGTCGGGGAGCATAGGAATTATCTGACAGAGCAGCTCTCCGATAGTCATGGGGTGGCCGTTGATCATCGGGGGGCGTGCAGCTCGTAGCACCTGCACCGGCTGGCCGATGTTCAGAACCTTCATCGCTTTCTTTGCCATAGTCGATCTCCTCTATGCTGCTTATGGATTATAAATAGCGATCCTGCCTAGCGTTCCATTGAACTTTACATCTACACTTTTTGGGGCTATTGTAAGGCCACCACACGCTCCACCATCAACCCCTTTTAAGTCAATCTCTCCATCAGCGTCTAAAATAATATCGTCTCCAGCTTTCAGTGAGAGGTCTCCTGCCTGTGCATCAAGGGTTAAGTCTGTATGCCCTCGCAGAGATGCGTTCTGTGTGAGAAGCAGATAGGATGAGTTCGCGGCACGGTAAGGGCTGACGCTGTAGCCGATCCATTCGTCCGTATCCATATTCAGGATGTGATCGTTCGTGCCCGTTCCCCCGCGCAAGGTGTTGAGGTTGTAGATAGACTGATTGCCAAAGTTTACGTTTGCGTTAATGTTCAACTTCCCCGGAACAATAGAGGTGGTGCCGATTCTGTCGACGTGTAATGTTCCGACTGTGATGTCCGCTGCATTCAACGTACCCCTCAACCATATGCTGTTGAACTCGGCTGAGCCGTCTGGGAAGATCTTCCACCCTGCCGAGCGGTAGGCATAGTTTGCCGATTTGATGTACCCGCCTGTGTTGACGTTCAACCCGACCACGATGTCGCCTGCTGTAAGCTTGGCTGCGGAAAGGTCTGATATGTAGACGTTCCCTATGATGTTGAGGTGTGCAACTGCCCCGGTGATCGGCTCCCACTCGCCTGCGGTTATTTGATCCGCCCCTGCGATAGCAGCTCGATACACCTTGTAGCTATCGTTCGTGTCAACCCACAGATCCCCTGCCCCGTCTGATGTGGGAATCCCGTCCTGGTAATATGTGACGATCTTCCCGTCTGCTGTTGACTGAGCTCCTGCTGCGTTAAGGTACACAAGACCAATCGCGCTTGTCGATGCAGCTCTCCAAGCAAGCGCACCCGTTGACCCCCCTGCAACATCCTGATAACGATAGATGGCTCCGGTTGTCAGAGGGTCTGCTTCATCGGTGTCAATCCAAATGTCACCGAAGGACGATACCCCGGCAGCGGGTTCAGCATCCTGATAAAAGCCGATGATTTCGCCGTCTGCTATTGCGAGTGAAGTAGCAGCGTCAGCTAGAGCCTGAAGTGCATCGACGCTTGTTGTAGCTACCCACGCGGCACCCGAGTAGACGTAGGTTTTGAATGAATCATTCGTATCAACCCACCAATCACCCTCAGACATTCCCGCGACGGGTTCAGCATCCTGGTAGAACGTCGTGATCTTCCCATCAGCTGTAGCTTGAGCTGTCGCCGCATTCAGGTACACAAGACCAACCGCGCTAGTCGGCTCGTTTACCCAGGTCATTGCCCCTGAGGTGTATCCTCCGGTTGCGTCCTGGTATCTGTAGATGCAGGTGGTGTCGATGGGGTCAGCTCCGTTGGTGTCGATCCAGATGTCACCATAGGCCATCCCTGCCCCAGGCTCTGCGTCTTGATAGAAGCCCACGATCTTCCCATCGGCTGTAGATTGTGCCTGCGCTGCATCCGCAAGAGCTTGAAGTGCATCAGCATTTGAAGCAGCCACCCACGCGGCACCCGAGTAGACGTAGGTTTTATTTGAATCATTCGTGTCAACCCACCAATCACCCTCAGACATCCCCGCGACGGGTTCAGCGTCCTGGTAGAACGTCGTGATCTTCCCATCAGCTGTAGCTTGAGCTGTCGCCGCATTCAGGTACACAAGACCAACCGCGCTAGTCGGCTCGTTTACCCAGGTCATTGCCCCTGAGGTGTATCCTCCGGTTGCGTCCTGGTATCTGTAGATGCAGGTGGTGTCGATGGGGTCAGCTCCGTTGGTGTCGATCCAGATGTCACCATAGGCCATCCCTGCTCCAGGTTCGGCGTCCTGGTAGAAGCCAATGATCTTGCCGTCTGCTGTAGATTGTGCCTGCGCTGCATCCGCAAGAGCCTGAAGCGCATCAGCAGAAGATGTCTCCACCCACGCGGCACCCGAGTAGACGTAGGTTTTGAATGAGTCGTCAGTGTCTACCCAGAAGTCACCAACAGACATCCCCGCGATAGGTTCGGCGGCTTGGTAGAAGGTCGTGATCTTGCCGTCAGCTGTAGTCTGAGCTGTTGCTGCATTCAGATAGACAAGCCCTACAGCGTTTGTCGGTGAGGCATACCAATCTAGAACGCCTGTGGCTCCACCCGCAGCATCTTCATACCTGTAGATAGCCCCTGACGTCAATGGATCTGCTTCATCGGTATCGATCCAGATGTCACCGAAAAACATCCCTGCTCCAGGTTCGGCGTCTTGGAAGAAACCAACGATCTCGCCGTCTGCGGCGGCTTGAGCAGCAGCAGCGTCAGCAAGGGCGTCTTGTATCTCATCATAGGAATCCCCGCCAGTCATCTTGATATCTAAGCTGGGGACCGTAGGGTCGAAACGGATGTACGCAGAGTCAGTACCATCGTCCGCACGGAACCGCGCCGCGTTGTCCATATAGGTGATCCAGTCGGTTCCGTTGTGTATCCCAATATACTCAGCAGAGAGGTAAGCGCCTGCAGCCGAAGGGGGATTGGGCATTGACCCGATAGGCCCACCCGGTACAGCTGACAGAAGAATCTTCCCGGCTAAGACCTGAGTGCTGTACACCTTTGAGTAGTACCCTCCAGAGCTAACACCATCGAGATCGTCAGCATAGATTATGTTGCCCATGCTGTCGCCAAAGGTCGGGACCTTGTTCGATACCTGGACCTCGATATCCTGAGGCTTGCCGATGACGTCACGCTTCTTGAGAACGGTCACGCGATCGTCGGTCAGGATGTCAAGCTCGTTGTCGCGAACACGTACAAGCTCTCCAAGCTGGAAAACATGCTCGTTGATCAGAGGGGCAAGGTCGATCGCCTTAGCCTTGTAGGTGTAGGCTGGGTCCTTGAGGACATCTAACCGGGCAACGGCGGCATCGTATAAGTTCTGAGCGTCCGTGTACCTTTCGTCTTTCCAAGGGTATGACTTAATCCCGTTCAGCACCTGGCTTGCAGCATCCTCGATGAACTCTGCTCCTATGTGGCAAACAGACCAGATCCCATAGGTATGCTGTAGGTCGTTGTCCATCGTAAGGACTGACCCGGCCACACTCGCCACGTCATTGATCTCCCAGTCGCCTGCGGCATTCTCAAGGTAGACGTGGGCACCACCTGCAAAGCCTGCTGCGCTGACCACTTCAACGTCTGCCTGATCCGGCAATGCTTCTACCGCTACTGTTGTCTCTGCCCCTGTGATGTTGATCGCCATGATGGTGAGCTCATCGACACCGGCACCATTACCGCGAGGGTAGAGCCGGTTGACGATCTTCTGTGCGCCCCTCGTGCGTTTGATCTCCTGCATGTTCAAGCGGTAGTCAATTACTGCGACAACATCATCACCCGGTTCGACTAGGTTTAGAGTCCAAGGGTAGCTCGTTGTGTCAAAGGTCCATTGCCACGTCTCATCGTAGAGCCGCCCTGAGATCTGCCAGAGAGCAGCCAAGAGAGAGGTCCCGGGGATCCAGTAGTGAAGGAAGTTCCGAGCGAAGGAACACGTACCGAGCTGCCAGTGAGCCGTATCCTGCATCGCGAGCAGAGCATTTATCGAAGCCGTAGTCCCTGGCCCTGCGTTCATCTCAACCGTTAGCTCTTTGTCGAGGAGGGTCGCCAGGGCATGCTCACACTTGTATCTCATGTAGAGCTGTCCGCGTTTCCTTACCGAATCTGCTGAGATAATTCGGAAGAGTTCAATCCGTGTGCCTACTACGTCGAACAGCTCCACGTAATGATTGTCCAGACAGTATTGATTCTTGTCGTCACTGTCACCTGTGATTGCCAGCTCAAAAGACGCCGTCCAGATCTGATTCTCTCGCATCTCGTAAGACACACCATAGACGTTCTCCAGGTACGCAGTGCCGTCCATGTTGAGATCGTAGATCTTCGCGTGGCAGATTTGAACAGTAGCATTGGATGTCATTATGCGTCCCTCTGTGTGTATTCTAGCTTGAGAGTGACATCTCGCGTCCCTTCATCGTCTTCATAGGAAACCGTGCTGTCTCCAGGAGGGACATTCATGAAGCTCCCCACGATGTCTTTGATTGCATTCACCCCGTCCTTTGTGAAGGTCATTTTGTCAGAGTCGATCCTGATGACCGATCCCGCACCGAACTCGCCCGAGTAGCCCAGTATAGCGAACATGTAGCGGATGGCTGCTGCTTCCACCGTTGCCGCGACAGTGATCGCAACAGAGCCCCCGTCGATTATTCTGTACATCGTGGATTCGAGGGACACCGCAACCGCGATTGCGGCTACCGCACAGGTGATGTAATTGCCGGTGACTGCAACGTCTATTTCTGGAGCGATCGAAACGATAGCCGTTGCGAGGTGTGCTCCATCTAAGACTAGAGCTACGGCTGGAGTGCAGGCAGCGGATCCACTCCAGAAGGCATTAGCAGCTGCGCTTATACTTACACCTGGAGTTATTTGCGTAGATCCCCAAATATAAATTTCCCCGAGGAGAGCTAATCCAAGAGCTACCCCTATCGAACAAGCTCCCTCGGATGTCCTGTTACCAATCACTGACAAACCTAGCTCGACTCCGATAGCAGAGGAGGCACTGTTCCAGAGAAGGTTAGCGATCGATTCAACGTCTACGCCAGGAGCAATCGCCGCGCCTCCGTTCCAAAGGCTAGTAGCTAATGCGCTTATGCTTAGACCTGGAGTCATTTGCATGGACCCCCCACTAGCCATTTCCCCAAGAACATCTAAGCCAAGGGCTACCCCTACCGGACAGACACCAACGGCAAGCCTGTTCCCTACCACTGACAGCCCCGTCTCGATGCCGATAGTAGAAGCCGCACCGCTGCTAATGCCGCTTGCAATCGTTTCAATGTCTGATGTAAGGGCTATCGCACAAACTCCATGAGCGATTCTGTTCCCGATTGCAGCTTGAGCTACTGCTACTCCTATCGGGCAAACAGCTATACAGATGTAATTCGCAATAGCTTCAACACCTACAGCGGGGGCGATCGGGCAAACACCTAGAGCAAGATTGTTGCATTTAGCTTGAACCCCTACAGCGGGGGCAATCACCACTACCCCTGAATGAGTCTGCCCAGTAGTCCAGCTTTGAGCCGCACCGTAGCTTGTGCCCTCTGTGTTCGTAGCGTAGGCGCGATAGTAGAGCTTCAAGTGTTCTTCAAACCCAGTCTTCGCTTGGTCGAAAGCGCCCTCTGCGCCGACTCCTAGTTCTGAATAGCCGTCTGCGCCTGCAATATCTACCGGGTCGGATGCGATTTTCCAACAGAAGCCGTGTTGTGTGATCGACTCGCCCCCGTCATTTGTGATGTTGCCGTTGAGGGTTGCACCGCCAGGAACGATGATTGTTGCTGCCTGCGTGGTGACTGTTGGGGCTACTGTTATACCAGTAACATAGAGGCTTAGTGCTGTCGAAGGGTATGAAAGGTATGTCTGTTCCCCTGCCCCAGTTTGGTCGCCGGTTTTGTAGTACGTGCCTGCTCCACCGGCCCCCTCCTCATCTGATATTTCAAGTCTCCCGTTGACAGGATCAGCAGTATAAGGATAGTAGATGCCGATGTAGTCCCCAGCCTCTACTTGCAGAGCTATCGGGTTAGACGAAACATCTGTCGTGATTGTTTGTTTTGAGCCAGCGGTCACAGTTCCAATCGTTACACTGTCTCGCGGAGTGAACTTCGCCCCATCCCTAGATGCGGTAATGATCTTGGCCCCAGTGATTGACGGAAGAGATGTGTAAGCCCACATCTCAATCGAGTTGATTATCCCAGATTTGTTAGCTGGATTATCCAGCGTGAATACAGTGTACCCCGGGGCCCAGGCAAGATTTCGATCAATCGCTGCTGCGCCTACATCAATAACAGACATTACGCATCCCTTGGCGTGTACTTGAGCTTGAGAGTAACGTCTCGCGTCCCTTCATCGTCCTCGTAGGTAACCGTACTATCTCCACGTTGAACGTCTACGAAATCCCCCACCATATCCTTAAGCATGTTCGCGCCGTCAACCTTAAAGGTCATCCATTCGGTGTCAATCTCGATGACCGATCCCGCACCGAACTCGCCTGAGTAACCAAGGATCTGGACCATGTAGCGGATAGCTACTGCAGCAACCGTCGCGTCGATAGAGATTGAGACAGTGCCCCCGTCCATCACTCGGATGCAGATAGCCTCCTGAGATACCGCTACTGCGATCGCTGCTACTGCGCAGGTGATGTAGTTACCGACGACCGCTACGTCAACCTCTGGGGTGATTGCAACGACCGCAGAGGCAAGACGTATCCCCGCTACGACAAGCCCTACCGCTGGAGTGATTGCCACAACCCCAGAGCGCAGAGAAATTGCAGCCGAGGCAACCGCTGTAGCTACAGAGATGTCGGTATGCCCGTCTCGAATGATCCCCGCGATTGCTGCCAGGCTAACCGCTGCCGTGATGTCTACCTCTCCAATTGATAGACGACTCCCGATCGCTACTAAGTCAGCACCGGGCCCGATGTCTACCGCCGCCGATGCAATACGATTCGCTGCACTGACAAGCTCTACCGCAGGCCCGATCGCTGCCGACGCGCTACCCCAAAGGAAATTGGCAATCGATTCGACGTCTACTTCAGGAGTGAGAGAGACGACGCCTGACGATTCCAATACCGCTGCGGCTGCTAAAGCCACCTCGGGAGTGATGCCAACGACCCCTCTTCTGATTGCATTCGCTACTGCTGCTAGGCTTACCGCTGCGCTGATATCTACTCCAGTACCAGCAATCCTGTTCCCGATCGCTGTTAGATCTGCCGTTACCCCGATGGCTGCCGCCGCTAGGGTAATGTAGTTTGCTGCGATGGCTAGGTCTACAGCGGGGGTCAACGCTATAGCAGCATCACGGATCACGCCGGCAGTCAATGACAATCCCACTGTCGGTGTGATATTGACAGTAGCTAAGGAGAACCTGTCTCCCGTTAAGGCTAACACAAGAGATATCCCTATCGGACAGGCTCCGCTTGCTATCCTGTTTCCAATTGCTGTTTGACTCATCTCTATTCCAATCGCGGATGCCGCGCTGTTCCACAGGAAGTTGGCAATCACTTCGATACCTAGTGACGGAGTAATAGGGCACGCGCCTATGGCGATCCTGTTCCCTTCAGCCGTTAGGCTTAGAGCAACTCCGATCGGGCACGCTCCAACGGCAATCCTATTTCCTTCAATCGACAGACCGACTGCAGGACCAATCGGACAAGCTCCATCAGCAAGTCTATTTCCTTCGATTGCTATCCCTACTGCAGGATCAATCGGGCACACTCCAAGAGCAACCCTGTTCCCTTCGATTGCTAGACCCACAGCAGGAGCAATCGGACACGCAGCTATGCAGATGTAGTTCCCTACTACCTCGACACCTACCGCAGGAGCAATTGGACACGCTCCAACGGCAATCCTATTTCCTTCAATCGACAGACCGACTGCAGGACCAACCGGACAAGCTCCATCAGCAAGTCTATTTCCTTCGATTGCTATCCCTACTGCAGGATCAATCGGGCACACTCCAAGAGCAACCCTGTTCCCTTCGATTGC
>Ga0208904_1000305_pt1 | contig 42652 bp, 30 predicted proteins | sample AntAceMetag02UKB_FD_184774 | JGI IMG/M metagenome (GOLD analysis project Ga0208904, IMG submission 184774) | Saline lake microbial communities from Ace Lake, Antarctica - Antarctic Ace Lake Metagenome 02UKB (SPAdes) (version 2) | ecosystem: Environmental > Aquatic > Non-marine Saline and...
AATAGAAAAACAATTTTAGAAAACGCAAGAGTCAAAATTAAACCTTAATTCAAGATAACAAAAACATAGTTTAATCAGGGTTAAAGAGCCACATCCCACTGACCCTTGGCGTCATCCTCATCAGGACTAGGATCAATATCATTATGAATTAGAACACCGTTCACAAAATAATTATTCAATGAACCTTCTAACCCTATGTTATATTCATAATAAAAATAGGTAACGGCTTCAAAGTCAGATATTTCAACTTCATCAAATTTATTTAATTCTTCGTTAAAAAACAACACCTTGTCTCCTATATTAAATTTTACTAAGCGTTCATATTTGCCAAGATCTAGATTATAAAAGGGATGGTTTAGAGTAACATCTAACTTTGCTCCATTTGATAAACTTAATATAACTGCTGGATCTCTAAAGTCTTCATGAGTAAAGATTTTTGCAACTATAGATGTTTCTAATTTATCTGTTTTTGCATTATATGAATAAACAATATCTCCTATATTTATATCCTCAATATTAACATCACCTTCAGGAGTATATACTTTTGAGCCACTCGCAAAACATCCTCCACCTCCACCTCCACCACCTCCATCACACGCACTATCTGGTTGTCCATCTGGAAAATAATCTGGGTTATACGTCATGCAATCACAATCTTCACCACAATACCAATATTCGCCCGCAGCAGGATCATGCAGATTATTACAATCAGAATTGCTGTCACATGAAAAATCACCACCACCACCACTGTCATACTCACACTGATTATCAACGCAAATATGATCAGGATAACAATGACTGTTAGTATTGCAACTATTGCCAGGCAAACAAATATTATCACTACATTCTTCTCCCCTAGGACAATCATCGTGAATACCACATTCTACAACAACTTCACATTGTCCCTGAACACAAATAGAATTTTCCCCACAATTATTTCCACATTCACCACAATTTTCATTAGATAATGTATACGTTTCACAACCATCCGAACCACTTGTATTTAAGTCATTATTACAATCTTCCCAAGAATCGAGATTACACTCACAAATAGAATTATCACATACCGTGTGCGGCCCACAATTATTCCCACATTCACCACAATTACCAGGAGAGCCCAAATATGTTTCACAACCAAGAACTGTCGTATCGCAATCGCCCCACAAACCAGAACACTCACAAATAAAGTAACTATTACATATCGTGTTTATACCACAATTTACTCCGCATCCACCACAATTACCAGGAGAGCCCAAATATGTTTCACAACCAGGACTATCAGTACAATCATCCCAATTATCTTCACAAATACAACTATTATTTCCGTTACAAATCATATGTGTACCACAGGGTACACCGATGGGTTGATCAAAACATAACAAGGCCTCACAAACACCATCATAACAAATCTCAAGATCTGTATTGCAGAAATCGCCACAATCTCCACAATTTTCAGATGTATTCAATTGTGTCTCGCAGCCATTATCCCAATTATCATCACAATTCTTCCAATTATTATAACATGTAAAACCACCAGAAGCGCTACAGTAATAATTAAAACCCCAATAGGTTCCTTCTGGTACTAAAGTACAAACCGGTGGTATTTGATTATTACACTCACTACAACCATTACAGACAAATCCTTCTGGATAATAAGCACACGAGCCATAACCATCACAATATCCTGCCTCACAATCAGAGGGACTGTTAGAACACTGATCATGAGGATCTTCACCCATCGGCACATTCAAGCATCTACCATCTACAGAACAATATTTACATACTGATGCTACTCCACCATTAATACAAAAACTTCCTGGATCCGATAAAACACAAGCACCAAAACCATCACAAAAGCCAGCTGCACACTCTGTCACGGCACAAACATCTCTTGGGTCCTCGCCTTCAAGGACTAATTGGCAAGTACCAGCGGTATCACAATATTGACACAAGCCTTCACATGCTGCGTCACAACAGACACCATCACTACAATGACCTGATTCACATTCGGCGTTAAAAGAGCAAGTTTCTCCTGTGCCTAATTTGCTAGCACATCCAGCCCAAAAACAATTATCACAGATCAAACCCTCTCCTGAACCTAAACCCAAACTAGCGCAAGTCATCCCCGCGGGCACAATATTCTCTCCCGTTCCATCACATTCTTCACATGGTTCTAAGATACCATTATTACACTCACCTATTCCCCTAGAAACAACATAATTATGTGTGCCCATACTATCATCCTGACTAATAGTTACATTATTATATTCTCCTCCCCCTATCCATATAACAGAATTTCCCGGTTTATATTCTAAATTAGCACGCAAAATATAAGCTTGTCCTAAGCATAAATCATTTTGAGGCGTATAATACTCATAGACATGAGAACCCCAAGGATGTGAGAAAAAACCAGTAGTTGGATTGTAACAAGTGCCACTACACTGATAATCTGGTTGGCTTGGGTCATTTAAACAATATGGATATTCTGGTTCTGGAGAACCACCACAAAGACCATTAAAACGATTAATAGGATCAATTGGTAACGACTGCCCTAATTCACTACTCAAAGTATATTGCCATGATGGCCATGTGGTATAAGTTTTGCCAGTAATATAAGAGCCAGATTTTAATTCGGGGTAATAACTAGTTGAACTATGATAATTATCTAGAACATTCTCCGTTTCGCTTAGGTCATAAATCCTTAATAAATCTCTCTGCAGTTCGGATTTATGTGATGGATTAATCATATTAATATTAAATTTCCAATTATTTAAAAGCTGATTAAATATACTAACAGTTTCTGCAGATGCCCCCTCGTTATATGACAATATGTATATATAAGAATAAACATCAGTACTTATACCACTACTCATATCAACATTTGTGGCTCCTACATAGACAGTACGACCATCCCTAATAGCATAATAATTATCAATAGTAAAATAACTTGGGCTAGCAGGATTAGATACATTTTTATTATACCAAAGCAAGGGAGGTAATCTTTGGGGATTTTCCATTATTTTAAGCCCGATAACGTCTCCTTCTGAATCTTCAACCGTAAAAAGAAATTCTTTAATTAAGTTTGGGTCAACTAAACCCGGCTCTGGTGACACAACTTGAGCAACAACCAAAGAAGTATTTAAAAAATATAAAAACATCAAAAATAAACCAGTTATGGCAGTAATGGTCAAAAAAAGTTTTAATCGTTTCTTAATAAACATTATTTTTGTTTAAAAATTTTAAATATTAGAGTCAATAACACAAGACCCATCAACACAAATTAACCCCGCTCCAGAACATGCAGTTCCACAAGATCCACAATTACCAAGATCTGTGCTTGTATTTGTTTCACAACCATCATCATCGTTACAATCGCCCCAACCAGTTTGACAAACACAATTGTTCCAAAGATTACAAGCTTGATTATAACCACAAATAGTTCCTGCAGGATATTCGCTACAATCTTCAGCGTAAGCGTTCTGAGATGCTATGTAATATAGCATGTTGATTATTGCTCTACTTTCCGTCGTATCGAATGGTTGCCACATCTCGTAATAGCCGCCATTATAATCAGACCCTGCCTGAATTATTCCAACCTTTCCGCAAGTAGCAGCATATGGTACATCACTATCAGTACCATAATACCAAACCTTAAGACCACCTGGGGCCTTGCAAATATCAGTATCTCCATCAGTCAATACTTGACAATTGCCACGCGTCTCTAAAATAGTAAAAACTGGATCTAAATCATATGGAGTAGTAAAAAATTGTTCAGTATCTTCATAATTAGCATTTTTGGTGATTTCTGTAAAAGTATTTAAACTAGGAGTCGAAGATTCGCATCCTTCGCAATTAAGATCACTATTACCAACACAAGATATACCAGCATAATTCATCAAGCTATTAATGTTTATATGAGTATAATTAGGATTAGATTTATTTAAAAAAGCATCATAAGTAAATAAAACTGCTCCACCTTTTTTAATAAAATCTTCAACTACTAATGCAGATCCTTCATCGAAATCTATTCTACAAATTGGGTCCACTATACAATTTTCTAACTCTGACATATTTGTATTAGCATAACAACATTCTGTTCCTATGTTTGCATTGACAAGAAAAGTATTATAATTAGTCAATCTATCTTCCTGTGGAAAATAATTATTGGCACCAAGATTAATGTTGCTTAAATTGACATGAGACCATGTAACGTGTTCTTCTTCTTCTAGATCTACATAGCCCCATAAGTCCTGACACTCTGAATTATCGTCATCAGGATAACAGTCTAATCCTAATATAAGAGATAAAGACACATTTTCTTGACCTAGAGTCCTTCTGGTATACATAACATTTAAATCAGTAACTATCTGACACTGGTCATTACAATACTCCCTAATATTTGATATATCCCAAGAATTAAGATCAGCAGTGTCACATTCTTCGACATTTTCCTGTACAATCCCGTCTCCACAATGAGTAAACCATCCACCATTATCATCGAGAGAAGCATCACACATTTGCGTATCGTCATTTGGTTGAAGGGCACCATTTTCATAACAATAGACGTCATCACCATTATCATAAAAACATTCGTTAGCAGTACATATTCTTCCCGACATTTCAACCCAAGGATCAGAATATACCACGCCATCTTCTGTATAAGACCTTATTCTAAAATTGTAAAGATCTTCTGAGGGAATAGTAAAAATTTTACCTTCATTACTTGCGTCAGCTGATTCGTAATTATCGTAAATGCCAGAAACAGTAAGGCCATACTCTATATTATATCCAGAAGATTCATCACCTATATTTATACCATCAGGACGACTCCATGATAAACTAATATATGACCTAGGACTAGTATGCCAAGGTTTAGCATTAAAACCAATTGGTGTGCCAGGAGCACAAACTCCGTTAATACAATTTGTTTCTCCACAACTCACCCAACTTCCACTGCCACCAAGAGAGCAAACGCTATTTTCACCTAGTCCTGGATGGCATCCATAATAACATACATAGTCAGCACCAGTAGGACCAGAACTATAATAATAACATTCATCATCATTACATCTTCTTGAAGAAACCGTATTAGACGGAACAGAATATATTTTTTGACCATCATCCTTAAAATTATAAGATTTTACTCTATAATCCCAAAGACCAGAAGGTACTTGGGGTGTTAAAACTCCAGAAACAGGGCCTTGAGGGATTTGAATCCAATCATCATCTTCTCCTGTTTGTTTCTTTTCTATTAAGTATCCGTCTGGTATATTAGTTTGTTCGTCCCACATTAAAACAATATTCGAATGATAATAGGTTGGCATAGGCCAACTTCTAAGATTATCAGGAGCGCAAACACCAGTAGTGCAATCTGTATCACAACTAGCATTGCCACACACACTACAATCAGATAAAGTTGTTAAATCTGTTTCACAACCAGGTTCTTCATTACAATCTCCCCAACAATCTCCCTCATTACAAACACATTCTGTCCCTCCCATACAATATTCATCACAAACCATATGAGGAGGATTATTAATATCACATTGTTCCCCACAGTTCTCTTGTAATTGACCATCTCCACAAGAAGATACCCAATCGCCATACGGAGATATGCTACTATCGCATACATTCATATTTCCGTCTGGATGACAATCTCCATCAGCATAACAGTAAACACCGTCACCATTGTCATAAAAACATTCGTTAGTAGAACATGTTTCTCCTTCAGAAGTAATAATATCAGAATAAACCTTATTTTCGCTCGCACCATAAACATAAGATCTTGTCTCAAAATCATAAGATTCTCCTGAAGATAAACCATGAACAATAATACTGCAACCGGGAGAAAAGCATGGAATAGTCATGTCCACCCAGAAATCATCCTCTACTTCGCGATACTCAGTGACAATGCTATTATCTGGAGAGAACCAATTCACACGAAGTTTTGTTCTAGGATTTATAACTTCAGGAACAGCATTAAAATTTGTAGGAGAATCAGGAATACAAACCTCATCCTCACAACCGTTTCCTTCACAATTATTATAACAAGCCCCACAATTAGCATCACTTGTTAGATCTGTTTGACATATACCATCATCGCATGTATCCCAATTTTCTTCACAAACACAACTATCACTACCATCGCACTCCATGTGGTCTCCACAAGGAGTACCTATCGGTTGATTAACACAAAAATCTTGGCAAACTCCGTCATTAGAACAAACATTCCCGTTACCACAAACATTACCACAAAATTCACAATTTTCATCTGTGCCCAATTCTGTTTCACAACCATCTATATCATCGTTACAATCGCCCCAACCAGAAACACATGTCCATCCCGAACAACTGGCATCACAAGTAGTATTAAGGAAAGTCTCGTTAGCATCACACATTTCTCCGCAATTAATCATACTATTATCCCACCCGCAAGAAGATACCCATGCCGGATTATCAGATCCATCAACACCACATATTTCCATAGTATTATCAGGTTTGCACGAATTAGCATCATGACACATATCTCCAAAATTATTAAAAGTACATTGTCCTTCAGGACATGGTGTTGTTGCTTCTTTTCTGTCAGTCCATCCAGATGTAACAATTCCACCAGACACAAATGACCTTAACATATAATAATAAGTAGTTGCTTCGCCTAAACCATCATTATCATAATTTGTAGAACTTCCATCATCAATAGTAGCAATACAATCAACTGTTTCTTCTGCACAATTCCCAGGAAGAGCACCTATATTAGTAGATCGCCTTAACTCAAATCCCTCTACACTGTCAGATTGAGTCCAATTTAATTCAATGGTTGATTCATTAATAGCGATGGCCTCAAAATTTCCTGGTATATCCGGCTGGCCCACGCAATTACCATCAATACATGCTTCCCCACCACAATTATTACCACAAGCTCCACAATGATCACTTGATGTCTCGGTGTTTACTTCACAACCGTTTCGTTCTTTTCCTGGCAAAGTATAATAAGACGGATTATCTTCACACGTTTCTATTCCAGGACAATCGGCAGCAGCATTACAATCTATCCAGCTACTATCACTACAAACATATTCATATGTATCACGGTCACAATCACCGTAATTTAGATTATCGCATACGCACTCATAATTAGAACAATTCTGATTAATCTCATCTGGACCATCAACATAACAAGAAATATTACAGTCGCCACAAGTGGCTTCTGTTGAAAAATCTGTTTCACAACCATCTAATCCTAAATTATCATTACAATCACCATACAAAGTCTCACATATAGTACCCCCAATACAATCTACACAAACAGTATTTGTAGGAAAACCACCATCACATTCTTCTCCACAATTAATTGCCATATCCCCCCAACCACAAGAAGATACCCAACCACCCATATAGCCAACACTACTATCACACAGATTCATAGTCCCATCAGGATGGCATTCTTCATGGACATAACAACAATCATAATAATCATCATCATTATCATCATAAAAACATTCATTATCGTAGCATAGCCTTATTCCTGAAAAAGTAGCCCAGTCAGAATAGACAACACCTTCTTCTGTAAAAGACCTTATTCTAAAATCGTAAGTATTGTCATTTGATAAATACTTGAAATCATTAATAGCAGAAGACGTATGTAATGAAGAATTGCCATAATTATTTTCACCAGCTAAACTGTATTCTAACTTATACCCGGAATCTATACAACCAATTTCTATACCACTAGGACGAGCCCAACTTAATTTAATATATGTTCTGGGATTATTGACATCATCAGGTTGACCAATAAAATTAATTGGTACACCAGGAACACAAACATAACCATCACTGCCTTCAACACATTCTCTGCCATCACAATCAATGTCACAATCTCCACAATTAGGTAATTCCGTCAAATCTGTTTGGCACTCATCATCATCACCACATGTCCCCCAATTTTGTTCACAGATACAATTACCATCACCATTGCATTCTGTATTGTCTTCAGGAAGTCCACAATCGTCACCAGGATCTTTATTAAAACATTCGCCTTGACAAACTCCACCAGAACAAACATTCCCCTCACCACAATCATTATCACAACCCCCACAATTTTCAGATGTAGTTAAACTTGTTTCGCAGCCAGGTATTGCGTCATCCTCCCCTTCATCACAATTTCCATAATCAGAGTTATCACACAAACACGCCCCACCAACACAATTTTGATTAGCAGTACTTCCACCAAAATAACAAGAAGTATCACAGTTACCGCAATGATCTACGGTAGTTAAGTCTGTTTGACAAAAATAATCAGGAGTACAGGTACCCCAACCAGTCTGACAACCATCTCCTATAATACAATCAATACAATTCACATTCGGAGGATTACCACCGTCACATTCCTCGCCACAATTAATTTCACCACCATCACAAGAACTATTCCAAAGATCATTACTGCACACCACCATGGCATTCGGCCCACACTCGCCAAGTTCATAACAAGTATTGCTATAATAACAACCGCCTATAGTGCATGTTGTTACTGAAATCTCACCTGAAAAAGCAGAATAAATTATTGGCTCTCCTTCTATTTCTAGATAAGATCGTATTTTAAAATTATAAGTAGTAATTGGATCCACGCCCCCGCCAAAACCATAACCACCAGTAATAGAATCGGGACTTGCTAACAACACATATGTAGCATCACCATTTTCCTTCCACCATATCTCATATCCATCTACTCCAGTAATTAAGTTCCAGTTTAACATAATCCCCTCCCACGATGACGTTAAATAATTACCAGGATGACCTCTAAAATTATTAGGAACATCTGGCTCACAAATGCCATTAATACATCCCGTACCATTACAACTAATATTACAATTTCCGCAGTTAAGTGGGTCTGTTGATAAATTTGTTTCACAATCTGTGGTAACAGTCACACAATTTTCCCATGGATATGCACAGACACACTCTCCCAAATCTGTACCTATACCACATTCCTTATTGTCGCCAGTATTACCACACTCTTCACCAGTAGCATCATACCATGTTCCAGTGTCATTATCTTTGTCACATATTAATATAGGTTCTGTAGCAACAGGATGACAAGAAGAAGGTGTATAACAAGAGCCATTAAAATAACAATCGTAAAAATTAAGGCACTGAATCATTGCCGAAACATATTCAGTCCAGTCAGAATATTCAATTGGGTTATAAGTAGTGTCGTTAAAGGATCTTAAAGAATAATAATAAGTAGTTGCTTCAGCTAGGCCAATATGAGAATAACTTGTCACATCTTTGCCAAGACCTGAAATCAAAACATCCGGCTCACTAGAATTTGGCGGATTAGGGCTATCTGTATAATATCTTAATTCAAATCCATCCTCATAATAATCAGTTATTGGGTTGTCAATATCAGTCCAACTAATATCAATTTGACTTAGGGAAGACATACTAACACTGACGTTAGTGGGAGGAACAGGCGGTTCAGGTAATACCACTATACACAGATCATTACAAATCTCTCCAATTTCTGTGTCCCAATTCACAATAGGACTTTCATTATAGTCGCACTCTTCAAGGGGATCTTTAGTACCATCTCCACAGTCTCCTATAATTTCACAAACACTATCGTCACATTCATAACCATAGTCACAAGTATATTCTTCTCCACAACCACCACAATTTTCACTTGATGTATTTAAATTTTCTTCACAACCATCACCTAAATTATCATTACAATCACCCCAATTTAATTGGCAGTCATTACACCAGCCAGCACCATCGCATTTAGTATTATTTTGACAAGTATTATTACAAATACCACAATGAGAGTCATCGTTCATTAAATCCGTTTCACAACCAGGGTCAGTGGTACAGTCGTCATAATAATCAGAATCATTACATACACATTCATAATTCTCACAATTTTGATTAGTCTCAGGTGGACCACCAACATAACAAGAAGTGTCACAGTTACCACAAGTATCCTCTGACGTTAAGTCTGCCTCACAACCGTCAGAATCTATTCCATTACAATTCTCATAATTATCTGGATCATTACATATACAAGAGCCTTCTTCACAATTTTGATAATCACCGCCCAAGGTTAAACAATCTCCGCTACTACAACATGAATCAGAGCAAGAGCCACAATAATCATTGTTATCCAATAAATCTATTTCACAACCGTTATCATCAATATTGTCACAATTTCCATAATTTGTATTACACGTCCAACCGTCACACTCACCAGAACAATTAACATTTAGTAATTCACCTAAATTAATGCCATCACAAAGTTCGTTACAATTTATTTCAACTCCATCACAAGAATTTTCCCAAGTTGCTACGCCTACTCCAGAAATATCAATCAAACATACTTGATTAAACCCTGGCTTACACTCATAAATCTGATAACAAATATTGTTATATAAACATTTATTATCAGGACACTCAGTCATTGCCGAATCCTCAACCCAGTCAGAAAAAACCGTATAACCTCCCGTGAACGCTCTTAATTTATAATAATAAGTAGTTACTTCTGCTAAACCATCAGTATCAATATAGCCCTGTGTATTCTCTGCTAAAAAGGGGTCTGTAAGTAGCGAATAAGAACCATCTATACCCACTTTTCGTTGAATTTCAAAACCCTCTTCATTAGAAGAATTGTCCGTCCAGGAAAGGTCAATTTGTCCAGAAGGATCTGAAACTGACGTTATCGCAGAGAAACCAGAAGGATCATTAGGGGTACAAAAGCCTGAAACACAAACTATATCAACCGTATCACAAGGAGTATTACAGTCTCCGCAATGCAAATTTGATGTCATTAAGTTTACCTCACAACCAAGTATATCGCCTTCTTCATCATCTCCGTCGCAATTTGCGTAACCAGTATTACATTCCCAACCCAAACAATTATCTAAACATTGAGCATTATGTTCTGGAAGAATACCCATTACACCATCACAAACTTCATTACAATTTACTTCATTACCGTCGCAAGACTCAATAAAGTCTCCATTAAAACATATTTGTGTACTATCATCAAGGCAAACACCGTCTCCATAACACTGCCCGCCGCTATAACAATACCCTTCTGGGCAACTAGTTGTAGCCCAATCTTCCATAGCATAAGCAGAATAACCAGCGTCATTATGTGCTCTTACTCTATAATAATAAGTTGTAGCTGAATCCAAATCCGAATCACTATATGTATCAATATTCTCACCTACCTCAGCAAATTCATTATCCCAAGAACCAGCACCATTAATAATTTCTTTTCTTTCTATTTTGAATCCATTCTCGTTATCAGAGTTGTCACTCCAACTAAGATTAATTTGGCTCCAAGAATTATTTTCGTCAGTTTGAGCCAAGAGATTAGATGGCGCAAAAGGAGCATTAGGAATACATTCGTCGCCACCTTCAACACGATAATAATTATCGTCGCAAATCCATCCCGAACAATCAAACAAACAAGTCGCGTGAAGAATTGGTACTTCACCGTAATCGTAACCATCACAAACCTCGCCCTTAAGGTTTTCCATTATACCGTCACCACAACTATTAGAAATAACCCCCTCGCCTTTTAATAATAATCGTGGTAAAAGCGGATCATTGTCCCTACAATAAAAAAGTTTAAAATTAGTATCCACTAATTCAGTCCCAAGACCTATATCTGCATAAATCCAAGGATGCTCACAAAGAGAAACTTGAGCTTGAGCTTGGCCCACAACAGAGGAATTTGTTATAATATCCCCAACAACTAAATTTGCAGTGGCTGTAATCTGTGATGACCCGTCCTGGGTTTTAGATATAATCTCTGTTCCAGAAGGATCGTCACGAACATCATCGCCAATATCTACTACAGCTGAATTGGTAGAATCCCACTGCCAGTTCCAACTATAACCAGTAACTCCAAAAATTTCATTATCTTGGCTATCGTAAGCATGAGCTTGGAGATTTTCTAGATCTCCGGCTATATTAAAATAAATATCTCCTGGTATTATTTCTACTCTTGCTAGCTCGCATAATTCACCAGTAGTGAATGTCCACTCATAGCCTTCTGACAAATTTATACCATACTGCGTTTTAACACCATTATCTCCACCAAAAATAATAACCTTATATTCTTTCCATGGACTAAGTAATCCAGAATTAATATTAGCTACTGTTTTGTTTTCTTCTGTTACATAAGAAGAAATATCAGCTTGTGGCAGTTGGCACCAAGAACCACCAGCTTGAGCACCAACATTTTTTATAAAAAGATTCTTTAATTTAAAATACAAATCCGCAAAAATATTTTTATTATTATATAAATTTTCAAAAGCCTGTAATTGTTCGCAAATTAATCCTACTTGAGAACTATCATATAGACCCCAAAGTTCAATTGTATCAGAAGAAATAGTACTATCATCCATTATTTGATTAAAATTAGCAGTAATGACTATATTACGACATACTTCCTCATCTCCATTTCCTGGAGAGACCGAATTAATTAAAGGGTTAGTGGCCACAATTAGATGAGCAGAATCATTGATTTGAGGATGAGATGTTATTTTTGCCTCTACATCAGCTTCCCCCAAAGCTAATGATTGAATTGTTGCTTCCCATTGATTAATAGTTGCAGGGTTAAATTCAGCAACATCTGAGCCAGGTTGTGCTGGTTGTTGACCTTCTAATGTCCATGCATAATTCCCGTTTAAATTACTAGCCATTAAATAATTACAATTTGAAGAGTAAGTGTCGATATAATAATCTTGAGATGCGGAATACTCTAAAATTATATCTTGAGGATTAATACAAATTTTATTTACAGCACAAATACTAGACCCAGTTTCAAATTCCCAAACATAATCATCCTCTGCATCTTCAATATCATTTCTGTTACCATCTAATGGCAAACCACTAATGTCTTTAATCCCACCATCTCCACTTTTTAACGTAACCCTATATTTTTCAGAAGCAGAAAGAAGTCCATCAACATATATGGTAGTCAAGCTCTCACTGTCCAGGGCTTCCAAATATTCAAGCGCAATTGTGACATCTTCATAAGACTGGTCAGTAACATTAAATTTCTCCAATTTAATATTATCTGTATTTAATAAAGTATCATGATTCATCAATCGATTAAACCTAACAACTATTTGAGCATCAGGACAATTTTCTTGGGAGTCTTTCCACGGTGATGGTGACGGCCCGCCTTCTGAACAAATTTCACAACCTTGTTGCTCTACAACACGAGGTAAACCAGTAGGGCTAACATTTAAATTTCCGCAAGTATTTTCATCTTGACAACTTTTGTTGTCTCCGGATTCTTCTGCTACAATAAGTGCATCACCATAGCTCTCTGAGGTAGCAGTGGTCAAAAGGCTTTGAGTAGAATCAACCGTTGCAACACCTTCGTCTCCTGAACTCCATTCAAATCCTGTCACGCAAATTGCTTCATCGTTTTCATCTAAAGCAAGGGCAATAAAATCTTTAGTTTCACCTATACCTTTAATAGTAAAATTTCTTGGCTCAACGCCAATTTCTTCTATAACACAAAAACCGCCAGCCTGTTGCGAAGCGGTTGTTTTATTAAAAACATTACAATTTAAACTATTGTCCCAGGTGCATGTGCTACCAGTCAGACCATATGAAACCCCTTGAGAAGATCTTACGCCAGTACCATTAGTCCCTGTTATAAATTCTACACTATATATAGTACCTGTTGTTAAAATACAATTATTTGGATAAAAAACAGTAACGTTATCATCTGTAGAATTAGTAGAAACAATTTGACCATTAAGATAACACCTATCTTTCGGGCTATTATATTCGCCGTCATCAGCACCACAAGCACCATTTTTGGAAACCTTTATATATTCATAATTTAATCTGCTTCTGTCCATTGGCTCATCAAAGGTTAAAGTAAAAGCAGTGTTAAGCCCTGTTATAGTTGGATATCCGCTCGCTGTGCATGTCCCAAACTCTACAATGGGACGGCTATAACAACACCTATTTGGATCTAAAAATCCGCAACCAGCACCTGTACATTGATCATCATTTTCACACCCACAGCAAAGTCCGCGTTCAGTGCCAATACAACCCCCTTGATTAGCTAAACAATCCAAATTTTCGTTATTACAAGCATTAGTTTCTTCAGGGTTACAACAACAACGACAATCCTCCGTTGACTCTTCTAAACAACTATAAGGAGTACTACAATAAGAAACTCCCGTATTACAGCCTGTATCGCATTCTAATATACATATATCTTCAGGTCCACCTCCAACTGGATCTACATTAAAATTAAGAGGATTACTATCTACACTATTCTGCTTTACTTCAACATTTATTATTCCAAGGGGTAAAATAAAAGGTGATTGAGAATGAATCCCTGTTTGAGCAACCCATCCCGGATAGGGATAATCAATGGCTACTTCATTAGAGTTATAATAAATATCATCATCATTGCTTATATCTCTTGCTTCTAAATTATCGTTTGCAGTAAGTTGGGTAACTATCCCTGGAAGACCATGACTGGGTCTTAGATTACAAATCCCTACATGGGAAGAACCAGAAGTAAAACCAGAACTACTTGAAGCGATAAAATTATCTCCATAAGAAGCTGATGTGACTCTAATTACACCAAATGGACTTCCTGTCTCAGGTACTTCAGCAATAATTTGCTCATTCTGCCAAGCCGAACTTTCGCACCGAGCAAAAGGAATAGCAGATAATACATTATTAAATTTTACTTGACTATAATTCTCATCATAGTTATTAAACCAACATCCATGAATTGTAACCCAATCATTATAGCTTCCTGAGATCGGGTCAAAAGTATTAATTACCGGAGTACATATTCCATAAGTATCATCACATTCACTTCCATCACATCTGTCAGAGCCATCGCCATCTGGATCATAACAATCTGCGTTAGTATTACAACAATTTACGTATAACCTTTCTCTGGTCCATTTTGAAGAATCATTTTCTTCAACCCTAATCCATGTTGAGCCTGCACCAATACCCGTAGCTACATTGGTATAAGTATTTCCAGTATTTATGGTAGCCACACTAGGATTAGAAGAAGACCAATTATATAAATAAGAAGTTGGAGTTAAAGCATTACAATTGCCGGCCATAGGAGATGCTGTAAATATTTGGATATGAGGACAACCTGTAATAATCGTATTTTTAGGCTCTAGATTTATACTATCTACTGGACAAACGTCCGTATCTCTAGTTTTAAAATGCCAAACATAATTATCAGACTCCCCTTCTCCCATTGTAACTCCCTCTTGAGATTCAATATTATGCTCAATTGATACTTGATACCACGTATCAATTGTAAGGATTGAACTTAAGAAAATACTTATTATTCTGTCTGAATCCGAGTTATAACGTGTAACACCACTAATTGAAAGATCAGTAGAACAAAGACTTGAATTAAAATTTTCCCCATTTCCACAACTTCGAACAACATAATTATTACTATCTAAAACACTATTAGCACCATCCGTCCGCATATCTTTATCAAATTCAACAACCAAGGCAATATCAGTGCAAGCATCTTCAGTATTTTTATAAGGACTAGGAGAAGAGTATGCCGGAGGAGGATTACATCCAAATTCCTCAACCTGCGGTCTATCAAATATAACATTAAAAGGAGCTGGATTGCTTTCTTTGGCATAATAATCAATAACTTTTACATTTCGATTACCGGCAGTTTCAAACCCAGGAATCATAACTCCAGCAATTAATTCTGGTGTCCACGCACCATAATAATTTGTTGGACTTTCCATTTCAACAGTACCGGGAGTTCCTCCGAACCTAATACCTTCAATATTAAATAAATCTGTAACATAACCAGTGTTGGGCGATAATCTCCAAATACAAGGACCATCAGCTAAAGTATTATCAATGACTGTAAATTGATTTTCAGAAAACCCCTCTACTTCTTCACTATTATCGGTATAAACAATTTTTACTCCAGCTCCTAAAAAATCTGGAATATCTGATGTATAGTCGTCAACAAAAGGATCCCCATAATCTCCTGGTATTATAGTAACTATAGAATTAGCAGTACTATTTTCTATATCTGCACTTAAAATTCCGTCAAGAAATTCTTGTCCACCTGTAGGCGGAGGATCTTGAGTGTCATCAAACCATAATTCATCAATATCAGCTGGCCTTTCTGTAGTCCCCTCAAAACAATGACCTGTTATTGTTACACAAGATTGCCTTGGTCCTTGACTTGGTGAAATTTGATAAATAACTGGCTCACAAGCACATTCTTGCATATTTGTTACACCAAAGCTCCAATCTTTTTCTAGCTCTGACCCCTCAATATTTATAACTAGATCTGTACTAAATGTTACCGTATAAGAAGTATCGGAATTTAAAGTACTACCATCTAATTCTAATTGAAAAATTTTAAACTGATTCGAAACGTTTGTGTTATCGTCATCAATAACTTCTATATAACCATCACCAGTAGTTAAGGAATGTTTGTACGATTCTCCAGACCCGGGACTTAAATCAGAAGCACTGATAGACCCCGCAAATTCTGTAGTATCAGTATTATTATTAATAACTTCAACGCTAACCTCATATTCATACATGCTAGTCGCAAAACGAATACCAATTAAAGCATCTGGACATACATTATTGCCCTTTGGCCACCAATTTTGCACTCCAGCAATACTATTGTTGGTTTGAAAATCCCATGATTCCCCGCCAACCATAGTGTTGTTACACATATCATCAATACTATGAATTTCAATTTCATGCCAAGCAAAAGCATCCAGATACTGACCACCAGTAACAAAGATCCTAAATCCCTGTGATATTGGTGCAACAACAAGATTATTATTACTATATTCATTATCAACCTCACATTCATCCCCTTGTCCCGTTATTTTACATAATTGAAAATTATCTGCAGGATGATGAGTATTGGGGTCATTAACATCATAATCTATATGGCTCGTATCAACGATAGTTGTATAATCTATATTTTCATTAAAAATCACATCAATTATCGGAGCCATGGAAACATTTCTGTCAGGATATAATGGATCATTGTCAATTATTGGATAGGCGTCAACCACATAAGGCGGAGTTTCATCTGATTCATCGTTTGTATCAAAATTCCAATCTACTGTAGTATTATCATCGTTACAACGAGTTTGTGATGGCATAAAACCCATAGCACATCCCACTAAATATTCATCGTTATTGTCACTAATCGTCTTGGGTATTATTAATTCATAGTTTCTTGTTTCTGTCCAAAAAACATCAGGAGTAAATGATATTGATTTGCCTAATAGTTGCCAAGACCCATCAACCTCAGAGTCATTATCGTCAGAATCAATAACTTTTAGACTAGAATTAGTAAGGGCAGTATCAAATGTATTTTCATTAATAGTATGATTAAAAACTGCTCGAATATTACTGCACAGATATACGTTTCCGAAAGTATCAAAATTAGCCTCTCCCCTAACTAAACGAAATTGTTCTCCTGGCGGCGGTAAAGTACCACAGTTTGTATTTGGAACATTACAAATATAATTCGGACTACATTCATATCCATTAGCACAACAAGCGCCAGGGGTACACCTCTCCCCCTCTTCTCCTGTAACGCCTCCTAATTTGGAGATAATAAAACTTACCACCGCATAAGCTGAAATAATAATCAGCAAACCAGTAAGGCCTGCCGACATAAGAGCTTGTGCTTTTTTAATTTTTTCTGGATTTCCTCCAGAAGTCATCCACTTGACTCCAGCTATAATAACAATAACTAATGCTATTAGTCCCAAAACGCTTAAAACTATTTTAAAAATTTTTCCCAAAACAGTAGGTAAATTTGCTCCACCTACACCAGCGCCAACAGCAACTTCTTCCATTAATTCATTTCCTAAATCTAAATTTTGAGCTAAAGTCGGTGTAACAAAAAATAAAAATAAAAACAAAAAGATAAAAGCAACTGCAAAAAACTTATTTGTTTTTGATGGTCGGAACCGCATAACTTTATGTTAACAGCTATATTATATAAACCACAAGGGCTCAGCTTATTTTTTTATTTTATCTTGCCTATTTTTTTTAAAAAATTCATTCGTTCACCCTTTCTTTTGCGCTCTAATGCGCTTTTTCTTCTTAAATTTTTACTTTTTGGTTTAACGCGAAATCTCGCTTTTTTGAATTGATTAATAACACCACTTCGTTTTACTCTTTCGGAAAAACGACGTAAAAAAACATTTAACGCCTCCCTCTGCTTTCTTTTAACCTCAATAGCCATAATAAGAATTAATTTAATTATTTAGCACTATCCTTTTAATTATTATATCTAAATCTTCTTGTTTGTAAACCTCTATTAGGACCTTAATCTTTTTTCCAGATTGATTAATCTTAACTTTCGCGTCTAATGCTCTAGCTAATATTTTTTCTTTTTCTTCTAACTCTGGATTTATTTTATTTTTTTTACTAACTCGTTTAGTTTTTATCATGTCAGCAGTTTCTCTAACCGTTAAGCCTAATCCTAATATTCTTTTAAGTAATATTTCCTGTTTAGCTGGATCGTTAATTGAGCAAAGAGCTTTCGCATGAGCCTCGGTAATCTTTTCTTGCTCTATTGCGTTTTGGATAACTTTGGGCAACTTTAATAAACGCAAAGCATTAGCAATTGTTGCTCTGGGCACACCCAATCTTTTAGAAATATTTTCTTGAGTTAAATTAAATTCATCAATCAATCTTTGATAAGCGCGAGCCTTTTCTATTGCGTTTAGATCTTTTCTTTGGATATTTTCCAATAAAGCAATTTCTAATTTTTTGTTAACATCAATTATTCTGACCAAAGAAGGAACTGTTTTTAGTCCTAAAATTTTAGCCGAACGCCAACGCCTTTCTCCTGCTACAATTTCATATTTCCCTTGTTCCTTTTGAGTTAAAATTAAAGGTTGAATAATGCCGTTAGTACGAATAGAATTAATCAATTCTTCCATGTCTGCACGAGCAAAATTTTGGCGAGGTTGATTCGGGTTAGGATCAATTTGTTCAACAAGAATATTATAAACGCGCTCCCCTGTTTGTGAAAGTCTATCTTGAGCAACCTTCTTAATTGTTTTGGCTGGTATTAACGATTCCAGTCCTCTACCCAAAGGCATATATATTATAATTTAATTTCTTTAGTCAAAAGCTAATTCGCTTTTGATAAAATTTTTAACAACTTCAACGAATCCATAACCGACCCAAGTTCAACTATATTTTATCACAGTTTAAAATTTATATCAATGAGAAAACCATTGCTATCCCTAAGGCAAACATTATCAAGCCAGATACCAAATGAAGTTTATTTATATTCTTTTCTTTCCATAAAGAAATATCTCCTATTTTGCTAAATCTCCAATACACTAAACCCACAACAATAAGCATTGGTGTTATAAAAATTAAATTATAAAAAATTAATAAAGGCAAAATTTTTAAAAATTCTAAAGCAGATAAAATTCCACCCACAATTATATAGGGACCAATGGTGCAGGGCAAAAGAAATAAAGTAACAAAAAGCCCAACAACAAAAGCTCCCTTTGGAGAAGTAATGCCAGAAATAATTTTTTTAACTTTGGGGCGCAAAAATATAGGCATTTCCGTTCCAATACTCCCTGGCTTATATTTAATAAAATCCTTAATATTTAACATCCCAATAATAACAGCTATAGCTCCCAAGCCCTTGTATATCCATATTCTAATTGTACTTAATCCTTGTACTATTTGAAAAAATTTAACAATAAGCAAACCATAAACTATATACATAACAAAAACTGATGCCACAAAAGCCAGTCCAGCTAAAATAATATTTTTTCTCTCCCTAGGATTGTATGTTAAAATCGCAGTCAACATTAAAAGTAAAACAGCTAAAGCGCAAGGATTTATAGCGTCAACAACTGCTAATGATAAAATCTTTGTAATCGTAAATTTGGGTTGAGACTTTTCTGACAATAATTCCTCTTCCATATTTTCTTGATTTATCGACGAAAGATTATCATTATTTTTTACAACCAAATTTTCCCCTTCACTAATCGCAGGCACAGAGTCCTTATCTAATGACTCGTTCCATTGGAATATCCAATTTCCTATTTTTAAAGCTTTATCAAATTCGATATTCTGTCCCGATAAAGCCACTTTTAATGGGGTTATTTTTTCATATTCAACTCCCTTTAGGATTTCATCTACACTATTGTTCTCTCTCAATAACCTTTTAAACAATTTGTCACTTTCTATTTTTGACAACAATAATCCATTAGAAGTTTTGTCTTTGATTAAAATTTTTCCCTGTTGCCAAATTTTAGGAACCCCCGGCAAATCATTTATATTAATTTCACAAAAACAAGACATTGACCCATCTGAACAAGCTAAATGATTTGTCTTCTTCTCTTCAATAATTTTCTTAACATTATTTAGAATAGGATTATCTCCTGCTAATTTAGCATTTGATCCAAAAATAAGCAAAGGAATACCTAATCCAGAATTATATTTCTCATCATATTGATATAGAAGAGGAGCATTTTCTCTATGCTGATAAATTTCATACTCCACTATAACTAAATTAGGGTATTCTGACGGCAATTGAGTTAAAACAACTGGATCAACTTTGGCACAATGCGTACAGCCTACCCCTGTAAAATAAACCATACAAAAATCATGCTCAACTTGAGATTCTTGAGCTTGACTAAATTGGGGAATAAAAAATAAAGTAATTAGAAAAAAAATAGTGATCAACGTTTTCTTTGTTCTCATAGAATCTTTTTAATTATTAATTAATATTTTCACCAAAAATTAATTTGCTTCCATTTTTAATGCCAATTTTTTCAGCTAATCCTCCGTTAATTTCTAAAACATATTTAGCATTCTTGTTTGGTTTAATCGCTATACATTTTGAGTGATTGCAAGGCTGATTATCGTAACTCACAAAAACAACCTTTTTGTTGGCATCTAACCAAATGATGTCCAAGGGAAATAAAACATTTTTCATCCAAAAACTATATTTTTTCTCTTCGCCAAAAACAAAAAGCATACTCTGATTTTTTTCTAATCTTTTCCTAAACATTAATCCTTTTACTCTTTGAATAGCAGTTTGAGCTATCTCCACATCAAAACAATAATTATCAAAGCACACTTGACTTTGTTTTTTCTTTTGCAAAAGACCCAAAAATAATACTAAAACTATAACTAAAAATAATACTAAAATTAAAATTAAAACTTTCTGCATATATTTTAACCACTATAGGTCCAAGTCCCGTAGTCTTTTATTATCCATAACTAAAAATTCTTTAGTTAAACGACGAAAGGCACGAGCCCCCTTAGAATGAGGAGCATATTCTAATATAGTTTGACCATAGCTAGGTGCTTCTGCTAAACGAACATTGCGAGGAATAACTGTTCGAAAAATATGATGCGGAAAATGATGATATAATTCTTGCCAAACTTCTAAAGAGAGCTTACTACGACTATCGTACATAGTAACAACAGCTCCTAATATATTTAAACTTGGTTGTAAATTATTCTTAATTAGGTCAATGGTTTTGCAAAGTTGGCCTAAGCCTTCTAATGCAAAGTATTCTGCCTGAACAGGAATTAAAACTCTATCGGCTGCAACTAAACTATTAATAGTTATTAAACTTAAAGAGGGAGCTGTATCAATTAAAATAAAATCTAAATCTGGATTATCATTCTTAATAAAAGAATTAATAATATGAGATAAAACTGATTCTCTGTTCTCTACATCAACAATTTCAACATCTGCTCCAGCTAAATTTTCACTAGAGGGAGACAACCAAAAATTACCACGAGCAGAAACCATGCTATCTGCTAATGAAATATTTTGACTCAAAACCTCATAAATACCCTTCTGGTTATTGGTAACTCCCAGGCCAGAGGTAGCGTTAGCCTGAGGATCTAGATCAATAAGTAAAACTTTCTTTCCCGAATAAGACAAATAAGCTGCTAGATTAATAGCTACGCTAGTTTTGCCGGTTCCGCCTTTACGATTGCAAATTGTAATAACCACGGGTTTCATAATATTTAGTTTAACAAATCAACATAAATTTGCAAACAAAAACCTATTAACAAAATATAAAATAAACACTAAATATGCAAATTTAATGTCCAAAAAAAATAATATAGTGTTAAAGAAAAGCCCCCACTATAAGGTGGGGGGTAAAAATTTACTCTATAATCACAGACATTTTGTCCGCGATTCTTCTAAATTCTTCTAAATGGGTGGAAACATTTTTTTTGTTTCCATTGACATTAATAGCAATGACTGCTATCACGAGATCGTTTTTCATGACTGGCAACATTATCCAATTTTTGTAACCAGAAAAGGATGTTACCGTTTTTGAAATTAGAGTCCTGCATAAGCACAGGGCGAAGGCTTTATTTCTTAATTTATTCTCTTCCGCGTTCGGATAAACAGAAATAAAATCAACCTTATTTTTTGTTATACGAGAGAACCTTACAAGGTTCACCTCAACAACAAACTCATATTTTTGCCAAAATAACATTGCAAATTCTTCTATCGGGTTTTGGGAAAAACTGTCAATAAATTTAGCCTCTTCCTCCTTGAGAGAATAAAAATTTCGAATCTTAAGATAATAAGGCCAAACTATCATCGGTATTAACAAAATGTACCAAAAGGAACATTTTATTGTAATAAAAACTATTATAATAATAGCAAGAACAAACAGGGCAAAATAAAAGATGAATGTATTTTTTTTCATCCTTTCCTCCTTTTTTTTCTTTTATCAAAGAATATATTTATATCTTTTATTATACAGAAATAAGTCATTTTGTCAATAAAAGATCTCAAATTTAACCCGTAAAAATTATAAAAACTATCTTAAGAATTTTGGTCTTGTCCGTATTGAAATTTATCGTCTAAAATATCTTTTTCTTGCCAATTTTTGACCCACTCGTCAACAAAAAATTTTTTAACAGACCCATCTTTAGTGGAACAAATGACTCTTTTCAAACCTGTGTTCATAATCATTTTTTTACATATAAAGCAAGGAAATGCGTCTATTTTTTTCCATCATTTATTTCTCCCGAGATATACATATCTCCACCAAGGATAGACGAACCAGCTCGGGCAGCATTAATAATTGCATTTTGTTCAGCATGAACGGAACGACAAATTTCATAACGTTCACCATGTGGAATCTTAAGAACATCACGCAAACATTCATTTCTTTCAAAGCAATCTTTTGTTTTACGCGGAGCACCGATATATCCGGTAGCTACAATTTGATCTTCTTTAACAATTATCGCCCCTAAATTATTGCGAAAACAAGTAGAGCGAGAACCAATCTTTTTAGCTATATCCAAATAATATTCTATTTTAGTGAGTCTTTTCATAATAATATTAAAACCTTTTTATATTTTTTTTCATTTTTAAAATAGCATAAAGCATCAAAAGACCTGACATAAGCATAGTTACTGATAAAACTATTTTGATGCTAAAATCCACTTTTTTGCTTTTTTTAGGATCTTTTGGAAAAAAATCTTGAGAATCAATAGTTCCATCTTTATCGCTGTCAACTTGAAGCGGATCTGTAGATAAAAACATCTCTTCGCTGTCAGAAAATCCGTCTTCATCAGTATCTATAGTTAAAGGATTAGTTCCTATAATCAATTCTTCTTCGTCAGATATGCCATCATTATCATTATCTAAATCAGTGTTATCTCCAATCCCATCATTGTCACTGTCTAGCCATTCATTAATGTCTAGGGGGAAAACATCAGTGTCATCTTTAATGCCGTCTTGGTCGGTATCATCACTAAAAGAATCTATACCAATTAAAATTTCATCTTCGTCGGACATGTTATCATTATCGTCATCTGGATCAATGTTGTCGCCAAGATTGTCATTATCATTATCGCTCCATTCGCTAGGGTCTAAAGGGAAAACATCATCGGGGTCATTAACACCATCGTTGTCTGTGTCAACCAATAACGGGTTAGTCCCGATCACTGCTTCATTTTGGTCTAAAAGAGTATCATTGTCATCATCTAGATCATCATTATTTCCTACCCCATCTTGATCAGTATCAAAATCCACAAACAAATTTTCTATTAAAACAATATTATTTTCTGCATTTATGTCTTCGGGAGAAACATCAACAATTTCTGCTTTAATATCATAAACCCCAGTATTAGCCAGCCAATCTAAAAAAATATCATCATATGTCCCCGCTTTTAGTGAAATTGGTTGAGTGCTGCCTATTTGATTATCGTTGAGAGAAATCTCAACAAAACCTTGAGCATCAATATCACTAGTATTCCAAACCCTAACATAAACACGAATCATATTGTCAGCCAAAAAACTTTCTTCTGAAAAACTAATACTGGTATCAGTAATAGATAAATCCGCCTGAGCATTTACTACATTTTGTGCGAACAATACAGTGAATATAATAAAAAATAAAAATAATACAAAAAATAATTTAGTTTTCATGGTCCAAGCCTTTAATATTATTTAATTGTATTAGATTTCTATTTTTTTTGCAAACAAAAAAGTTTAAAGATTCAATCCCTAAACTTTTTCTAATTGATTTTTAATAATTTTTATAGCCTTTCCGTTAACCAAGGCATCTGTTATTTTTTTATACGCAGAGACTAAAATTCTTTGACAAGTACTCTGAGAGGTATTCATTTGTTTTGCACATTTAACCTGATTTAAACTCTTAATATTTTTAAGCCTTAAAACCTCTACTTCTTCCGACGTCAATTCGATTATTTCCAATAATCTCATTGGAACGCCTTGTGGTTTAAAATATGTAATATTTGGATTAAATTGTACTCTACGGAATGATCTTGGTCTAGACATATTATTCTCTTTTTAAGTTTATATTACATTTAGGACACTTCAGTTGAAAACAGGGAATTCCTTTTTCGTGTTTAGTCTTATACCCGCATTTAGGGCATTCACAATATCCTATTGGCCCCTTACCCTCAGCTTCAGAAGTTAAACCCTTAAATTTTCCTTTTCTTTGCCAGCCAAATCCCTTGCTTAATGACATTCCTAAAAACTTTTCCTGAGGATTAAAATAACTATTTGAAATATTATGATTTCCTATTTGAATGGAAACATACTCAAGAAATTCAACCTTACTAATCAATTCTCGTCTCAAATTATCAGATATTTTAGTGGCTTTTTCCACGCTTGTTTCATTAGATAATTCAATTTTTAAATTAACAGTTATAGCTGAACCCTTCTTTTGTGTTTTTATTTCCGAAATTTCTATTTTTTGTTCCACCGCAATATTCTTAATTTTATTCTCAACTTCCTCGCCAGCTGAAATATCTAACAAAGAATTTGTCGCTTCTTTACCTAGCTCAAAAGATTCTTTTATGATATATAATCCGATTAATAAAGCTAAGAACGAATCAACGTAAATCCAATATTTAGACAAAATTAAACCAATAAATACAGCTACTGATGCCCAAACATCCACTCTGTCATGAATTCCATCTGAGATAAGACTTATAGAATTTTCCTTTTGGCCATAATGCATTTTTAAACGGGACATAATCTCATTTGCTATTGCTGAAATAGCCATAATACCTAACGCCAAATAACTTAATTTAACTGTAGATGGAGATAAGAAACCTTTATACGCTTCATAAAGAATTTTTCCTCCAGTTAAAAACAAAATTATCGTGATCAAAAGTCCAGACAAAACCTCAGACTTGTAATGCCCGTATGGATGATTCTTATCAACTGGTTTTTTAGCCATTTTAATACCAATTAAGCTGATAGCTGACGACAAAACATCAACACTAGAATGAATTCCCTCGGCAAAAATTGATACAGATTTTACCCATAAACCAATTAAAATTTTCCCTATTGCTAACAATAAATTATTAAATATTGATATTGTTGCTATTTTTTCTTTCATATATTTTTAATTCTAAGTAATAAATTATTAAAAATAGTTTGAATCTCTTTCTTGGCCATTAGATTAGTCTCCATTATTGGTTTAAAACTAGCAATGGCTTTAAAAATATTTTGATCATAAGAAATTTCGCCCAATTTTCTCTCTTTAGCCCATCTATTAATTCTGCTACTTAATGCCTTGTTGATATCTTTTTTGTTGATTATTAAACCCCACGGCAACTTAAAATAATTGACCACTTTTAAAACTCTTTTTAAGTCAGAAAATGCTGAAGGCGTTGGTTCGGTCACTAAAACCACAAAATCGACCCCCTGTAAAGATGCAATAACAGGACAACCAGTACCAGGGGAAGAATCTATAAGCATTATTTCATAATCATACTCCTCAGCTATCTTTTTTATTTTTGAAATTATTTTACCAGAACCAGTTTCTCCTGGTGTAAGTCCACCAGATATTAAAGAAAAACCGTATTTTGTATTTTTTGTTTTTATTTTACCGCTATTAACTGGCTTAAGCTTAATAGCTTTTTGGGGGCAGATAAATTCGCAAGCTCCACATCCCTCACAAGTAAAAGAATTCAAATGTGGTTTTCCTGAAATCATCTTTATAGCATTAAACTGACACGCATCAGCGCATTTTCCACAACCATCACATTTTTTATAATCAAAAACTGGTTTAGATGAAACGCTAATTTTTTCTATCTTATCCCATCCGCCAATTTCTCCTAACCAAATAGCTAAATTAGGAGCGTCAACGTCAGCATCTATAGCTACAACTTTATGTTTTTTACTAAACAAGATAGCCAAGGATGAGCTCAACATACTTTTGCCAACCCCACCCTTACCTGAAACAATCACTATTTTAGTTTTTCTCTTCATAAAAAATTTTTTCCTGCCTTAATTTTAAAATCACATTTTAAATCTAAAAGTTTCCCCATAGAATAGGCTTTAGCTAAATTTTTAGAGTAAGGGATAGTATCAATTATTTTTGTGTTATATTTATTGACAATTTTATCAATAAGCTTTTTGTTGCCCAGATTTGCCTGATTTAAAATTACTTTAACACGTATTTTTAATTTTTTAGACAAATTTAATAATAACTCTAAATCATAAGCGCCCATTGGCGTTGGCTCTGTCACGGCATAAGCAAAATCTACACCCATTAATGCTTGAATTACAGGACAATGAATGCCAGCGGCAGTGTCAAACAAAACAATATCAATGTTTTTCTTTTTAGCAAAGTCCAAAGCAAATTCCTTAGTTTGAGCTACAACTGGTCCTGTTTCTTCCAGACCCTCCATAGCTTGACCAGTAATTAACCATAAATTTCGCTTTATTTCGTTAATAAAAATTTTCCCTGTTTTTGCCTTTTGGGGCTTTATAGCATTATATGGACAAGTTAACCAACAAACACCACATCCAGAGCAAAGCTCTAGTAAAAATATTGGATATTTGCCCAGTGCTTGAAATATAGCATTGCCCTTACACGATTTAACGCATAAACCGCATTTTCGACATTTTCTTTTGTCTAATTTAGGAAATTTAGCATATACAAAGTCTATTATTTTTTCAAGCCTTTGATTTAACAATAAATAATCATTTGGGCATTCTACATCAACATCAGCTAGAAGCACTTTACGTCCTTGTTTAATTAATTTATTGGCTAATAAAACAGAAAAAGTGGACTTACCTGTTCCGCCCTTACCGCCAGTAATAGCAATTTTTTGGATTTTCTTTTTTACCATTCGATTCTATTTATAATGAGATGAAGACTTTTTGATTAATTCCTGAAGTTCCCCTTGCTCGAAGGATTTTAATGCTTCTTTTATTGATACAGAGTCAAGCGCTGTATAACACTTAATACCTGCTTGAGATAAAACAAGATAGGCATTTGGCCCAAAATTCCCAGAGATGACAGCATCTACCTTTCGGTCAGCTATAATTTGAGCTGCGGTAACACCAGCACCATGTTGAGACTGAGTCCCCATATTTTTTACAACTTCAAATTTTTCCTTACTTTCAGAATCAATAATCAAAAAATAGGAGCATCTTCCAAACCTTGGATCAATAGAAGAAGAAAGATTTTCTCCTGTTGATGAAACACAAATTTTCATTTTGTTTACAATTTAAAATTTATTAAGATCTACTCATAAAACTACCACATTTTGGGCATTTCTGTTCATAGCAAGGAATTCCTCTTTGATGAGGGGCACTTGCCCCACACTTTGGACACACACATTGCCCCTCGGGTCCCAATCCAAAGCCTTTGCTTTGACGACCTCTTCCTCCACCTATACCTAAACCACGGCCTGATTTTTGGTTGTTGAACATAAAATTTAACATTAATTCACTTATTTAATACAACCTTTTAATATCACAAGTTGCCTCTTAATTTTTCGGCTGATAATATTTTTTTTATAGCAATAATATAAGCTGCAGTTCTTATATCAATCTTTCTATTATGCTGTTTATATAATTTCATTACTTTTTTCCATGAAGTAACCATTTTTTCTTTTAAAAGATTCTCCAAATATTTCTTATCTAAGACATGGCCAGTTCTATTCTGCGCCCACTCAAAGTAACTAACAATAACACCTCCGGCATTCGCCAAAACATCTGGAATAACTATGATATTTTTAGAAAATAATATCTTATCAGCATCATAACTTATTGGGCCATTGGCAATCTCCAAAATATATTTTGCCCTAACTTTGTCAACGTTATCTTTAGTAATCTGGTTTTCTAAAGCAGCTAAAACTAATACATCTACTGGTAATTTTAATAATTCTTCGTTCGTTATTCTTTGCGTTCCCAGAGATGACGTTAAAGTCCCTGTCTTGCGTTTAACGTCAATTACTCTTTTAACATTTAATCCCTTTGTATTATATATTCCACCCTTACTATCACTAACAGCAACAACTTTATAGCCATCCTTACCAAAGAACATGGCGATATTAGATCCAGCATTACCAAATCCCTGAATTGCTATTTTGATATTTTTTTTGTTCAGTTTATATTCCTTTATCATTTCTTTAGCAATAATAAACCCACCCTTAGCGGTGGCGTCTGCCCGCAATTCACATCCCTGTAACTCTAAAGGCTTTCCAGTAATCATACCTGGTTCATGATGGCCCACCCTTTTTTCATATTCATCAAGCATCCAAGCCATAATTTGAGAATTGGTATAAACGTCAGGAGCAGGAATGTCCTTATCTTGCCCAAGAACCCTATAAAAACTATCTATAAATTTCCTGCTAATAATTTCTATTTCTTTAGGAGATATTTTTTTAGGATTAAATTTAATTCCGCCCTTGGCACCACCATACGGTAATCCAGCTAACGAATTTTTAATCATCATCCAAAAAGATAAAGATTTCACTTCATCTTCGCTGACATTAGGATGAAAACGAATTCCTCCTTTGCCGGGACCCAAAGTATCATTAAAAATAATTCTCCATGCCTCTAATTTCTTGTTTTGGATTTGCAACTGTGCATGACTAATCTTTTTTGGAGTTGAAAGTAATTTAATTTCTTTGTTAGAAAAATGCTCAATTTTTTGAATTTGATTTAATCTTTGGATAATATCAAAAAACATTTTATCCTTCATTCCTTCAACTTTTCTTTGCTCCAACATAATTTCCTACTTTATTAAACTTATTAAAGTTCTGTTTCTAAATCTGTTTTGAGCATTGTTTTGGTGCGTAAACCAATAAATTCCTTAATTACTTTCCCATCTTTAAAAAGTTTCATATTAGGAATACTACGAATATCGTAATGTATAGCTAATTGCTGATGGGTAGGGACTTGAGTATCAATCTTAACGATTTTTATTTTACCATCTAATTCTTTCGCTAATTCATCTAATATTGGAGCCATCATCAAACATGGTTGACACCATGGGGCCCAAAAATCCACCAAAACAGGTATATCAGACTGTAAAACTTCTTTTTCAAAATTTTGATCTGTTAGTTCAATAACCTTAGACATAAATTTGAATTTATCTACTACTTATTAATTAATGTCACAACAAATATTGTTCTATATCGTATCCAATATAGAACAATATTTATCTTTTCTTTACTTCTTTAGTTCGTCTAAGCGTTCTTTAATTGCTTTCATTTCGTTCTCTAATATCTCTTTCTCTCCTTGCAAAGACTCTTTTTCTTCTGTTTCGGTTAAAAATCGGCGAGACCCAAAGCCACCACCAAATCCTCTACCACATCCACGGCCAGCTCCGCAAGGACCTCTCCCCCAGCCCGTTCCAGGGCCCATTCCTGCAGGACCAGTTCCATTATATCTTGGCATATATTTATTGATTAAAAAATTAATTAAAAAATGCGTCGACTATATTATGATTATATACCCATAACCATATTCAGTCAACGCAAGTTATCCCCCAACAATTAACGAAGCCCGGGCTGTTACCCGGGCTTTTTTGATGTTTCAATAAGAAGAAAATTAAGGAAGAAAAAATTTAGCTTTCAACCACGCTACCGTTTCGTTATCGGAGCTAACTCCGAGAAACGTACAGATAGTAAAAACGGATGTGATCTTATACTGATCTAATGCGCCGACAGTAGCAATATGAAAATCATCTTCGCTTGATGTCAAGACATTTATTCCAACTTTGTGAACACCGGTTTTATACAAAACCCTGTTGTCCGTGGTCCATGAATCAAAATACTCAGTGGTAAAAATAATATCATACCAATTCTGAATCAAGAATTTTCCAGCATTGATATCGAATCGTGGCGCTAAATCCAGTTCATCGCTCAATCCAGTCTTCGTAAGACTGAACGAAAGCGGAGCATTAAAGCTAACGGGGCCGATATCGAACATCGGTCCAACACCAATCGTGAAAAAACTTCCTTCGGAGTCGGTGACCATCTCGGTCAGCCAATTCTTTTCCATATGGTCCCAACCTAGAACCATCTTTCCGCCAAAACTCTGCTTTGCCATGAAAAAATCTCCAGCGAAAATGTTCGTTACAGAAAACATTACAATTACGATTGAAAGAATAATTGTCTTTCTCATTTTTCTTCTCCTTTTTGGTTTGTTTTTCTTTTCATTTAAAAGAACGAATCTTATTTAAAAGAATAGCATATTTTCTCTTTTTTGTCAAGTGAATGTACAAGATGAGTACATAGGTAACACTTTTGAAAATTCAATAGGAGTTTTGTAGGATTCTGTAGGAGCTTAACTCCTACACTTTTTCCAACTTTACACCAACGTTCATAAATAGTGAGGTGTGGGATATGGCTTTAGCTCAGGACCTTTTATGTTAGATTGTTCAGATGTGCCTCTAATTTTACTAAATTTTTTGAGATTTAATAATTTAGAGGTGTAACCCCATATGTATCTCATTTTTTACAGTAAAAAAACTAAAAAATTGCCCGAGGAGGTTTCCCCGGGCAAAGTTGTTGATTACAGGTAAAGCTTTAATGCAATATGTGTTACCGGCCCATAATGATTGGTGCCCAAAAATGTTTCAACGCTGAATCCTCTCTCCATGATGTGCTGATACATTATGCCTGGAGTGAAACAACAATCGGCCATTATTATCGCGTCTACCCTTGATTGAATTCCAATCCCGAGTTTATTCTCTTTTCCCAAAAAAAATAGAGCATAATCACTTGTAACCCAAGATGATAATTCCATATCGCGCTTTGAGTTAAAATTCACAGTATGCCAACTTTGGAATGACCATAAACCTGTATCCCAATTTGCCCTTACTGCTGGTGATAATCCACAAAAAGTAAGATCATCAGTGAAATCCAAAGATATAGGTAATTTTAATTCAAAACCTTTGCTATAACTGAAAACTGGACCAACAGCAACCAAAAGCTTGCATCCCTTACTGTCAGTAACTATTTCAGTCATCCATGAGTCTTCAAGATGATCCCACACAAACAAAGTTGGAGATTCATAGCACTGCTTTGCCATGAAAAAATCTCCAGCATAGATGGTTGACAAAAGAAACATGACCAATAGAAAAAGAGTTATCTTTTTCATTTTCTTCTCCTTCTTTTTTGTTCGTCTTTCTTTTAAAAGAACGAATCTTATTAAGAAGATAGCACAATTCCCATTTTTTGTCAAATGAAAAAATCAAAAAACAGAAAATAATTTCTAAAATTTTTAATGCTTCGTTACCCTTAATTCTATTTGATTATTCTCAATTTTCAACAATCCCATCCCCCCAATAGGAAAAGTAATCATGGGGTTAGTATGTCCAAAATTCACATTAGCTATAATCGGCATGCTTGATAATTCTTTTTTAGAATTAATAATATATTTTAGTTTATCAATATTTATATCCACATTCTTTTGAAACTTACCAATAACGATACCTTTTACTTTATTAAAATTCGGTTGATGAATAAGCGATTGCAAATTGCGATCAAAATATATACTAAAAAGATCTCCAGCCATATTATCATCTTCTATGAATAAAATTGAATCCGTTAATTCAGGCATGAACTCTGTCCCTTGAAGTAAATTAAAAGTACACAAATTACCGCCTAAAATTTTTCCTTCAGCATGGCCCTCATTCAAGATAACAAAACCTTTATTTTTGATTAAATTTCTTTTTTCTTGATCTATATACCACGCATCGTCACTCCAAGTTAATGATGGTTTTATATCAAACTCACCCTCTTCTATTAAACATTTCTTAAAATATTCCAAATTATATTCAAATTCTTTTTTCATTCCCCATGTTGAAAAGTGAGGACCATGATATGTTATTAATCCCGTTTTAGTAGTTATCGCATCTAGAAGCGTAGTGATATCAGAATATCCACATAAAATTTTAGGATTATTTTTAATCAAATCATAATTTAAATAGGAAAGAATCTGATTAGAATTAAATCCACCAATTACCGTTAGAATTGCTTTTACATTTTGATCTTGAAAGGCCTGATGAATATCATCTACCCTTGATTCTATAGAAGAAGAACCAAATATATCTGACTCTTCGCAGTGTTTAGAAAAACTAACCTTAAATCCTTGCGCTTCTATTTTTTGTTTAGCCAAAGAAATATTCTCTTTAGATAACAAAGATAAACTTCTGGCAGGAGCTATAATTCTTATTTCATCTCCTAGTTTTAATTTATTTGGTATCAACATATTATTATATAAATTTAAGTTATTTTATATTTCAGTACAATATACCTTTCTTTGATTAAGGGTTAAACTACTCCACAAATATTCAAAATAAATAAAATATAAATCAAAATGTACATTAACCCTTCCCAGAAATGGATTTTTTTAGAAATTCCAGAAATCACAAAAATTAGTGTTGCTAAAATTAAAAAAGGAATGCCAACCGTAAAGACAATACCATCTACAACCAAAGGTTTAATTAAGGAGGGTATCCCTGCGACCAATAAAATATTAAAAATATTAGAACCAAAAATATTACCCAAGACAATCTCGTACCTCTTTTTAAAAGCTGCCCTTACCGAAACAACCAATTCTGGCAATGAAGTACCAATTGCTAGGGCTGTTATTGCAATTAAAGAACCTGGGATTTCAAAAATTTCTGCAATTCTAACCATTGAGTCAATCGTATAATTTGCTGCCACAAGCAAACCAACAATACCTAAAATTAAAAAACCAAAGACTTTTTTATCGACCTGCTTACCCCTTTTATTAATGTCCAATTTTGATTTTTTAATTTTACTTCTCTTCTGAAGAATTATATATAAAAGATAGACTACAAATGTCACAATTAATAAAACACCTTCCGCTAAAACAATTTTCCTATCGCGAACAATAAAAATAAAAATTCCAGTTACTGCAACCAACAACGGAGAGTCTAAGTCAATTAAATCTCTTTTAACAATTAGCTTTTTTGCAAACAAAGAAGAAACCCCAATAATCAATAAAATATTGGCTATATTAGAACCAATTATATTGGCTACTACAAACTCCGTCTGCCCCTTAATTACTGCAGCAATAGACGAAGCCAATTCAGGCAAAGATGTTCCAATAGCAACAATGCTAACGCCGATAATAAATGGTGAAACCTTAAGGGCTAACCCAATCTTTTCCGCACCTTCAATTAACCAGTCAGCTGATTTAACTAATAAAACGAGAGATAAAATAAAAATAAAAATCCAAACAAAAAGCATATGTTTATTATTATGTTATAACGCAACAATGCAACAATACTATCTTTCTAAAACCGACTGTGCGGCAGCCAACCTAGCGATAGGGATCCTGTATGGCGAACAACTTACATAATCCATGCCAACCTTACAGCAAAATTTCACGCTAGACGGCTCTCCTCCATGCTCTCCACAAATTCCTATCTTTAAATCTTTCTTAACTTGTCTACCCTTCTGGACACCCATTTTGATTAATTGGCCTATTCCATCTTGATCTAATACCTGAAAAGGATCATTCTTAAAAATACCTTTTTCTAGATAAACTTTAATGAATTTTTCCGCATCATCTCGAGAAAACCCTAGACTCATTTGAGTTAAATCGTTAGTCCCAAAAGAAAAAAATTCTGCCTCTTTTGCTATTCTGTCAGCAACAAGAGCTGCTCTTGGAACTTCAATCATTGTACCCACTAAGTAATTTATCTTAACTTTATATTTCTTCATAACAGCTTCAGCTGTTTCATCAACAATTTTCTTCTGAGAAACAAACTCGTTTAAATAGCCAACAAGAGGAACCATTATCTCGGGAATAATTTTAATCTTTTGCTTGGCTAGTTCACAGGCAGCAGATATAATAGCCTCAACCTGCATTTCAATAATTTCTGGACAAGTAATACCTAAGCGACACCCCCTATATCCAAGCATCGGATTAACCTCAGTCAATTCTTCAGATTTATCTAATATTTTCTTTTCTGAAATTTTAATCTTTTTGCTTAATTTTTTGATATCTTGCTTGTTTTTAGGTAAAAATTCATGCAAAGGTGGGTCTAATAATCTTATTGTAACAGGAAAACCTTTCATTTCTCTAAATAAATCCTTAAAATCTTTTTTTTGAAAACTTAAAAGTTTATTCAAAGCCCTTTTTCTTTCGCTTTTATCGTTAGCTAAAATCATTTGTTGCATAAACGGTAAACGTTTTTGATCAAAAAACATATGTTCGGTCCTACAAAGACCAATACCTTGTGCCCCGAAAAGTTTTGCGACCCTTGCATCCTTTAAATTATCAGCATTCGCCCTAACTTTAATTTTCCGAATTTCATCGGCCCATTTCATAATTTTATTAAAATCACCACTTAATACGGGTTTTATTGTCTCTGCCTTACCTAAAATTACTTGTCCGTTTGTTCCATTTAAACTTACCCAGTCCCCTGCTTTAATAACAAGGTTACCAATAATAATTTTTTTGTTTTTTTCATCTACTCTAATTGATTCACAGCCAACTACACAACATTTTCCCATTCCCCTTGCCACAACAGCTGCATGGCTAGTCATTCCACCATGGACAGTTAAAACCCCTTCCGAGACACTCATTCCATGAATATCGTCTGGGCAAGTTTCTGTTCTAACTAAAATTACTGGACCAACCTTGCTCTTCTCCACCGCTTCGTCAGCACAAAAAACAACCTGACCAACACCAGCCCCAGGAGATGCTGGTAAACCATTAGCAATGATATTAACTTTTGTTTCAGAATTAATAATTGGGTGCAACAACTGACTTATTTGTTCTGGTTGGATTCTTAAAATCGCTTGACCTTGAGTAATTAGCTTTTCTTTGACCATATCAACCGCAATCTTAATAGCCGCATGAGCAGTTCTCTTTCCTGTTCTTGTTTGGAGAATATATAATTTGTTTTTTTCAATCGTAAATTCAAAATCTTGAATATCTTTATAATGTTTTTCTAACCTCTTAGTTAAAATATATAATTGCTTATAAATCAAAGGCATTTCTTTTTTAAGTAATTGAATTTGTTTTGGTGTCCTAATTCCAGCGACCACATCTTCTCCTTGAGCATTAATTAAATACTCCCCATAAAATTTATCTTCACCTGTTGCTGGATCACGAGTAAAGCCAACTCCCGTAGCACTATCATAACCCAAGTTACCAAAAACCATTACTTGAATATTTACTGCTGTACCCAAATCATCAGGAATTTGATTCAAACGTCTATACGTTTGAGCCCTGGGTATATTCCAACTTTCAAAAACAGCATTAACAGCCATAGTTAGTTGTTTCCAAGGGTCTTGTGGAAAAGGTTTTTTTGTTTCTTGTCTTATTATTTTTTTATATTTTAAAACAATATCCCTGAGGTCATCTTCTTTTAATTCAGTGTCAAGTTTTATCTTTAATCTATCTTTAATTTTTTCTAATACGCTCTCAAAAACTTGTTTATCTATTCCAAGAACAACATCACCAAACATGTGAAGTAATCGACGATAAGAGTCAAGCGCAAATCTAGCATTATTCGTTTGTTTTGATAAACCAAAGACTGTCCTATCGTTCAATCCTAAATTTAAAACTGTATCCATCATGCCAGGCATAGAAAATTTTGCACCACTACGGACAGAGACCAATAAAGGATTATTAGTGTCACCGAACTTTTTATTAGTACTTCTCTCCATTTTTTGAACTGATTTCTTGATATTCAAATCAAAATTTTCAGGAAATTTGTGGTTATTTTGATAAAAATATTTACAAACTTCAGTGGTGATAGTAAATCCAGGGGGAACAGGCATTCCCAAATTAATCATCTCCGCCAGATTAGCACCCTTGCCACCCAAAAGACTTTTCATTGAGGCATTTCCCTCTGCTTTCTTTCCCCCAAAATAATAAATTTGTTTCATAATTTTTACATTCATAAAGCTCAAAAAATTTCTAAGCTTTTTTCATCTATTAATAAACTATTTAATAATTTTTCTTGACTCAAAGTAAAATCTTTTCTCTTCAGCCTCACCCATTGAAAAAGTTTTCCTTGGCAACGAACCGTCAACAATAACAGTTTTAAATAAATCTTTTTTGTCCATAACTGGTAAATAAAAACCAATATTATTTTCTTTACTACCAATTTTATTTACAATTTTTTTACCATGAACATAATCAATCTTCACATTAGGTTTACCCTCTATAAACTGATCTAAATAATTTTGGAGTGTCCCAACCTCAAGATTAAAAATAGGATTTTTAATAATCATAAAACCATAACCGCCATTAAACACAAAAGAGATTATATGTGCATCCTTATTGTTTAATCTGCTAATTTCATCTTTCATTTTATCTTTTGAGCCACAAAAAATAATCTCTGTTTTTGAACCATTTTTATATAAATATTCTTTCATATTCTCAAGCATTTTTTTAGAATCAACGCCAAAAACAATTCTATGGATTGGTTCAAATGTTAATCCCTTATCATGAATATTAACAACCTCAACTAAAGCAAATCTTGAGGGATGACTTTTTTTATCATCTGTAGATAATCCTATTTTTATCCTTTCCCAATGAGCTTTAGCTGTAGCAAGAGAATGATTTCCATCGCCAGTGGCAAAAAGAAGTATTCCATATTTTTCATCAACTCCATATTTTTTATTAAAAATGTCTCTATCTGTCAATTTTCTTAGTCTCGATAAAATTTGATTTATGATTTTCTCTTGATTTATTTGATATCCAGTAATGTGCCCACCGTTCATCATCAAATCTGTATCATATACTTTTTCTAATTCCTTAAGTATTAACCCTATTGGTTCAATAACGCTTCTCTCTAAATCATCAATTAGAAGCATTATGTGGGGCAATTCAATAGCTGCATTTTCTCTGACTTTTAATCTAGGAGGTATACGGTCCAAAACAGTTCCCTCTGTTGCCCTAATAAAAGTTTGAGAACCTTTATTGTAATCATATTTTTCTAAATCAACTGCAAAAATTAAACCCTTTCGTGAGACAGAATGAGAATTCTTACGCTCAAGATAAATCATTGATGATTTGTGATTAACTAAAATATTATTATTCAGATAATTCTTCATTGTTTTATTAATTTTATCTATTCTTTCATCTTTCTTTTTTTCTTCCTCATCAAGAAAAACTTCAGGAAAAATTAGTTTTAGAGTCGAATAATTATCACCAACAATATCAAATACTCTTTTCCAATATTCTGGTTGAGAAGTATATTGGTCACAAGCAATAACTGCCCATTTATAAAAATCTATGCCTTCACTGGGAAGAAGAATATCTACGGCCTTAACACCAATTTTTTCAGTTTTCATAATTTAAAACTTTAAATTAACAAAATCATGCTTTATATAATTCTATCAATAATTAGTTTTTTGCACAAGAAGCAATCTAATACGAAACACTACGTGTTCTAATCCTAATAAACAAACGACAGTTTAATCCAATTTCATTTATTCAAAAAAAGGAGATTTTAAAAAAATAAACAGAGATATAACAAAAACATTCTTAGATTTATTACTTCTCAGATAAACCTCAAAATTATTTCTTATTTGTTTTATAATTAAAGGAGAAAAATAAAAAACCCACCAACTCGCAGATTTTATTATTTTTAATTATTTGTAATATTCTTTCGTTCTTAATGGCTAATCTTATAAACAACAAAAAAATCTTTTATTTATAACTTCAAAATTTCTACAAAAATCAAGGTATAAAAATCCAAATTTAGACAATTTTTAGTAAACCTGATTGACAAAAAAATATCGTCTGTTATAGTTATTTCGTTAGATATTTTAATCTCATTAAAAATCTAATACTGATTAGTAAGTGTAGGAATAGAGTCGGATTTCTATCTATTACTACAGATTAAATTATAATAATTTCAAATTATGCAAGGAACTATTAAAAAGTTAACTGATAAAAATTTTGGTTTTATTACTCAGGAAGGTAGCGAAAAAGATTTATTCTTCCATTCTAGTGAGTTGGTAGACTGTGATTTCAGTGACTTAAGAGAAGGTGACGCAGTAACTTTTGAGGTTGATGAAACTCCAAAAGGACCGGCGGCAACACAAGTAAAAAAGGCTTAATACACTTTCAATAAAACAAAAGACCACTATTTATAGTGGTTTTTTGTTATATAAATATCTTTCTATGTTTTTTATGTTCAAATAAAATTAAAAGATTATGTATAGAATAAATTCAATTTAAATTTTCTGTTATTCACGAGGCATACAACCAACTCCATCTCGCCAATGCTTTGAAGGACAATCACAATAATTATGAGAAAGAACACATTCACTAATAATATTTATACCACCGTCAGGAAGGTCCTCTTTGGTGCTTTTCCATGTGCATCCCTCTATCTCCCTATAACAATCCGCAGAATTTGTAATTTTTGCGCAATCTTCTGCGGTAACATTAAAACCCTTCCATATCCCTCCAGTTTCTTCACACAATTGTTCTGGAGTTTTTGAAATAACTTCAGCCTCATCTTGTTGTTCTACCTCCTCCTGATCACCTGGGCCACCCTTGCATCCTGCACTAATATATCCCATTAATATAAATCCTTTCATAAATTTCTTTTCTGGATAGGCAATTTCGGCTTGTTTAAAACCATATTGAATTAATTCTTCAGTAAAATCACATGTTATGATTTTTAAATCGCCTGTTTCAAAATTAACACTCGGTCCCATAATTTGACAAACACCATTTTTTTCTCCGATAATTTCATACTCTATATCTGTCCCAGTGCTTAAATCTAAATCATCAAGAGAGACAAAGGTAGATTTAAGTTTAGTAGGAGTACAAGATTCAATATTATCAACAAAACATTCCCACGCACTTACAGCGTCTTCATTAGGGTTCTCTCCCAACATTATTGGTGATTTAGTCTCACCACAGTCAACAATAACTGACATTTCTTGCTCTAATAGAATAATCTCCTGATTGGACAAATCCTGAGAATCAGCGGGCAATGTTTCGTTAAAGTTTTTAGGCTTTTGGACACATCCAGTAATAATTAACATCACGATTAGTCCAAGTAGTCCTAAAATAGGATAATCTTTTTTGTTCATAATCTTACAAATTATTTTATTAATTAATTTTTAAAAATTACTACATAATGTCTTATATTGCAAGCGTCTCTTCAATTGCTTGTTGCGGGTTTTTAGGATTATGAATAGCAAAATATTTAATTATTTTATCCTTCACTTCTACATTATCTTTATACTCTTCTCTCAAAATATGTATTTGTTCTAGAGCTCTTTTAATAGCTTGTTGTGGATCTCTCGGGCTGTGAATAACTAAATATTTAATCACCCAATCCTCCACATCTGCATTATCTTTATACTCTTCTCTTAAAATATGTATTTGTTCTGATGCCCTCTCAATGGCATCTTGTGGATTTTCGGCATTATTAGAAACAAAATGTCTAATCATCACATCATCTACATCTATATTATCTTTATATTTTTCTTTTAAAATATGCATCTGCCCTAGAGCTCTTTCAATTGCTTGTTGCGGGTTTTTAGGATTATTAACAGCAAAACGTTTAATCATTCCATCTCCTAACTCTGTGTTATTTTTATACTCTTCTCTCAAAATATGTATTTGTTTTAAGGCTCTTTCGATGGCTTGTTGCGGATCTCCCGGATTGTGAATAATTGAATATTTAATCACCCAATCATTTAAATCTGTATTGTTTTTATACTTCTCCCTTAAGGAATACATTTGTTCTAAGGCTTTTTCGATTGCTTTTTGAGGGTCTTTAGAATAGTTAACAATAAAATACTTAATCGTTCCGTCGTCTAAATCTAAATTATCTTTGTATTGTTCTCTTAGAATATGCATTTTATCTAAAATTCTTTCAATGGCTTGTTGTGGATCTTTGGGGTTGCTAACAACAAAATGTTTAATAACCCAATCCTCTATGTCTGTGTTATCTTTATAGTATTCTCTTAGAACGCGTATTCGTTCCAAGGCCCTTTCAATGGCTTGTTGTGGATTTCTAGAATTATTAAGAACAAAACTTTTAATAATCCAATCTTCTATATCTGCGTTATCTTTATAATTTTCTTTTAATACCTGTATTATTCTTAAAGCTTTTTTAATGGCTTTTTGAGGGTCTTTAGGGTTATTAACGGCAAAACGCTTGATCATTCCGTCTCCCACGTCTGTGTTGTCTTTATATTCTTCTTTTAATGAGTGTATTTGCTTTAGGGTTTTTTCAATGGCTTGTTGCGGGTCTTTAGGGTTGTGAGCCACTAAATATTTAATCATCCAATCGTTTAAATCTGTATTATTTTTATACTTCTCTTTTAAGGAATGCATTTGTTCTAAAGCTCTTTCAATGGCTTGTTGCGGGTTTTTAGGATTGTGGGTAACAAAATTTTTAATCATCCCTTCATCCACGTCTAGGTTATCTTTATATCTTTCTCTTAAATCATATATTATCTTGGGTGACAGTAAATACATTCTTTTCGCGATATTTAAAATTGTTTTAGGAGAATTATCACCCTCCTTATTATTGTCTCTCTTAAACCAACTCAAGGCACTTCTAAAATTTAAAACATAGGCACCAATTATCATGTTAATATCATTGTTTGATGATCTTTCATCTATAAGGCCCGTTTCGTATCCAGCTTTTATGTTAAATTGTAGTCCGTGTTTAAATTGCTCTTTAAGTTGTTTCGGATTAATTCCAAGCTCGGTAGCTAAATTAGTTATAGCTAATTCATTTTTTTTGCCATCTTCAGTATTTCTTATTTTCTCTAAACGATTAAACCCTAGTTCAATTAATTCTTGAACTTCTTCTTTAACTCCACCCGTTATATCTACTTTTTTATCCCTAATGTCTTGTTCTAATTCAAATTCAAATTTAGCTTTTTTGAAATACATATATTTTAAATTATAAAATTAAATATTTATATTTTTTTGTAAACCGTTATATAAAAATCACACTAATTCAGTGTTTAGTTGCTTCTGTAATTGGCATATTCCAAATTTTCAAGTTCATCTCTGTTCTTATTTTCGCCTTTATTTCAAAGATCTTAGTTGGGTCAATTATCGTTATTGCTAATTGTTATTGTGCTATTATTTATGTTCAAAATGTTTGTCGTATTATATTTAAAATCTGAGAGTATAATATCAGTCTCACCCAAAGATAAAGCTTTAAAATTAAAATCAATAATTGATCCTTCTCCAAAAAGTGAGGATATATTGGCATAAGCAACCCTTATTAAACCATTTTCTTGCGCGTTAACAGCAATCATTCCACCCTCTGACAATGTTTTTAATTGTCCATATCCTGAATACTCTAATTTGTTAGCATTAAAAGACAAGTTAAATTGATAAGCAATTATATTATCATCTTTTGAAAGCAAATTTGTTAAAACGGGAATTGTGAATGTTGCTCCCTGTTTTACGTCTAAATTTGCCAGTGAAATTTCAAAAGCATTTTCTATATGTTCTGGTTCTATCACAGGTTCGTCCCCTTTTATAGTTATATCCTCCTGCCCTGTTATAGCAATATCTTGATTTTTCTTGTCATTGATCTTTGTTAATAACACATCGTTAACTTGTGTTTGCTCTGTGCAACCAGTAATCAAAGCTCCCAAAATAAATAAACCTATAATTAAAATAAAATGTTTTGTTTTCATAATTTCAAAAGTTATATGTAATTAATTTTAGAAATACGTTTACTTCACGAAAATCTTTCTTGCCTATAAAAGGTTATTGAAGTTAGGTTTTATTATACCTCAATTAGATTATTATCAAAAGAGTAAATATTATTCGTCTAAAAAATTATTTGGCAAACAAGTAAAATTAACACGAGTAAACACG
>Ga0208904_1000307_pt1 | contig 42632 bp, 33 predicted proteins | sample AntAceMetag02UKB_FD_184774 | JGI IMG/M metagenome (GOLD analysis project Ga0208904, IMG submission 184774) | Saline lake microbial communities from Ace Lake, Antarctica - Antarctic Ace Lake Metagenome 02UKB (SPAdes) (version 2) | ecosystem: Environmental > Aquatic > Non-marine Saline and...
CACCGCCACCGCCACCGCCACCGCCACCGCCGGGGCCGGGGCCGGGGCCGGGGCCGGGGCCTCCTCCTCCGCCCATCCCGGCGCCTGCGTTGGCGAGCGAGTTCTGTATATTGCTGGCGTGATCCGCCATGGAGGCGAGTCTAGCTTCAGCCGCCGCGAGCGGTCCGTCGTCAATCGACAGTGGGAGCCGGACTGATACGTCCTGACCGGGCACAGATACCTCCGAAGGCGCCCGGCAGACTTAGCCCGGGAGAGCGCCAGCGCCCTTCAGGGCGTTGTCATCTTCGTGTTCGTCCTCTTCCGGGGCCAGCGGCGGGTCCGGGGCCGGAGTCTTCTCGAGGGCCTCGCGCTCCGCGATGGGGCTTTCGTACTTCACAGCAGGGGCAGACTTCGGGCTGGCGCCCGGCGCCTTTCGCTGTGGTCGCTTTTTGGCCGCTGCCAGGGCCGCCCGCCCCTCTTCGATGATCTCCGGCGTCACAGCGCCGCGCAGGTAGCCCGCAGCGACGGTCTGCGACGTGGGCGGCACGTCCGGGTGACGAGTCACGGAGGCACCCTGCGGCGCCTCCTGCGGCGCCTCCTGCGGCGCCTCAATGCTCGACTTGGAAGCGGGGCGACTGTAGTAGTCGTTCTCCGCGTCGCGGCAGCGCAAGGCGAGATCCGTCAGGAGCGGGTAGTCATCGTCGAGCGCTTCGGCCAACGCTTCGGGCATATCCGGGAGCATATGGCGAACGCGCACGAGACAGTCGAGGAATCCGCGCGACACCGGCGACAAGTGATCCCAGGGGACGCCCGCGAGCTGTGCCTGCTCGACGGCCATACTCAGCCGCTCATCCGTGGCAGGGATATGGACCTGCGTATTGAGCACAACTTCGCGTCCGTCGCGATAGACGAGATCCCATGACACGTCCACCGGGGACGGGGCCGGCGGCCCCGTCCGTTCGTCTTCGGTACGTCCGCCCTGGAATCCGGCCCCGGTAGTGTCTCTCCACCCTGCCATGATGATGCTCCCTTCGTGCTGTTGTCGGACTACGCAGCGGCCCGAGCGATGGCCGCCATGGTCATGCAATCCTGAGCGACGAACTGCAACCCATGGGCCGCCTGTGCGTCACTCGTGAACCCGAATCCGTGCTCCCCGAGGCGCACGCCGTTGACGACTCCGAGCACCTTGCCGGTCGTATCCATGATCACCACGTCCATGACGCGGTTCTCGATGGCATCCTGCAAGGTGTAGTCGTGCAGGCCGAGATCGTCGGCTTCGTCGGTATCGACGCGCCACGCCCAGTCGGCCGACAGCGACACGTACTTGCCGAGCGTCGTGTGTTCCTTGACCGTGAGCGAGTTGCACGGCTTGTGTGGCCGGCGATCGTACCGGACCTGGACGCGGCAACCCTGGAGATCCGCCAAGGGCGTCGCGCCGAAGTAGGCCAGCGCTCGAGCGCCGGAAAAGATGGTTTCAGTGGTGCTATCGGCCATGATCCTGCCTCCCCGTCAGCGCGTCTAGCGCGTTACGAACTGCGAAATGGTTACGAACTGAATCCCCTCAATCGGGACGCACTCGTAGGAGAGTTTCACCTGCTCCCCGAGATCCTCCGACGTGACCGATCGGAAGCCCTTGATCATGTAGAGGTCGTCCTTCGGATTGGCCTGACGGCGCAACCGAGAGACCAGCATCGTCTTGAGCTGTTCGTCGGACCCGTCGAAGTTGGGGTTTCCCACGATGTCTTTGAGGTACCGCCGGGCGTCGCGCTTCGACTCCGACCATGAGCAGACCGCCGCAGTGGACTGGAACTGCGGGACGGCGGACGCGCGGTACGTCGTCATGTCCCGTTCGATCTTCAGGATACCATCTTCGTCGGCGTCCTCTACGATGTTGTAGACGCCGTAGTCCGTAAGGGTCTGGGCGTCTTCGTCCGGATTGATCGTAGCTGCCTGACTGACGCTATCAAGGCGCGGTCGCTTCCACGTCAGGGGCGTTCCGATGGGCATTCCTGCGTGCATGCCCGCCAGTTCGACGGACAGCACGTAGGGCTCATCGTAGACAACCTCATCGACAACGATGTCCTGGTAGGCGAATTGCAGGTACGGATTGGAAAGCGCGAGCGCCCGCGTGTTGATCTGCGCCTTCGTGGAATCCTTCGCGATGCCGGTCCACCACTGCTGTTCGTTGCGATCGTCGCAGTATTCGACGTGCGCCACGAGTAGCGCCTGATAGGTGGCGCTGTTCGTGAGGTACGCGCCGGCCGTGACCGGGAGCTTGCGGAGAAGTGCCAGGGCGGCGGTCCACTCCGTAGCGGTCACGTCCACGCCGTCTGTGTCCATATCGTCACCGCCGACGAGATAGACCGGGTCGGTACCCGCCGTGTTGGCGACGATTCCGCCCACGGTTCCATTCTCGGCCGCCGAGATAAGCCCGGCGCCCTTCACGTTCAACTCCGCCACCATGCGGTACATGATCGACCACAAGGTAAGCTCCGCCGCGGTGATGTCCGTCGCGACGATCTGATCCATGTAGGCGCCCAGATGCGTCGAGCGGTCCGGGAGCGTGCTCGCGACGGTGTACCCGTGCCCGACCAACTTGCCGGTCAGGTAGTCGGTCACGTCCTGAATGGTCGGATGCGAGGCGAACACCGCCTTGGCCGCCGAGCCCGTCACGTTAAACACCGCGCCCGCGGCGAATGCGGAGAAGTCGATAGAGGTGATCGAATCGTAGGCGTTGACCGACGTAACCGTGCCGCCAGCTCCGTCCGGGGTGTAGCCCAGGGTCTCTCCGCCTGCTACGCCAGCGACCGTTCCGACGATGATGATGCCGAACGGACCCTCCGCCGTGTCGCTTTCAAAGGTGAGCTTCCCGTCGAAGGCCATCTTCGTCGCGTCCGGGCTCCACACCTGGAGGGCGAGCGGCACCGCATTCAGCGCCATTTGAGCGTCGTAGGCCACGTCCACATATCCAGCGGAGCCGCGGACCACCTCTGCGGTCATGGCCGAAACGACCAAGCCGCCGCCGGTGTACTCGAGCGCAAGGTCCGCGTTCCCGCCGAGATCGTCGTAGTCATAACTGCGACCGGCCAGAGAGAACGTGAAGCGCTTGCCGACAAGGTGGTTCGTGGCGGCACGGATACGGGCCCCGATGCGATTGCCTTCCTGCCCGTAGCGCGCCGATGAGACTACGACCCCGGAGGTACCTGCGGCCGTCAGGAACGTCTTGGTCGCCAGCGTCATCGGATTGACGCACACGACGTAGACCTTCGACGCCCCGCCGCCGACGACCTTGTCATCGTTCGTCGGGTTGAACGCGAGTCCGATCATGCGGCGCAGTTCGCAGTCCGCCATGATGCCGCGCGCGGTCGCGTCGGAGCCGACTTCGTGGACAACGCCCGGCTTCAGGGAGCGCCCGATTCCTACGACCGCCACAGCGCCGCGAGGGAATGCGCCGACGCTGGCGGAGCGGTCCGCGGTGGTCTGCGAGTAGACCCCGGGGCGGTTTGTCGTCTGCCCCTTCCATACGATAACGCTTGCCACGGTGTCCTCCTACGAGCTTGCCTCTACAGGCGTTGAAGCTATTGCAATGTCGCTGTGCCACGAGTCGGCCGGCACATACCCGTTGATCTGATACGCGAACTCCCACTCGACAAGCCGCAGTCCGTAGGCCCCGGTATCGGGGCGGGATGACGCGACCCGGGTCTCGACGTCGAAGGCGCCCGCAGTCATAGCCTTCGCCTCGGAGACGACGTTCGCACGCATCGCATCCGAAGCCACAGCGTACATCATCGACTGGAGGATATGGAAATGCCCGTTGACCGTTTCCGGGTTGTCCGCCCTCACCTGAATCTGCACGCGCTGCGACCACATGCCGCCTACGCGGCGATACTTCACGGCGGTGGCGCCCATCTCGACGACGGCCGCCCCCTTCCCGATCTTGAGTCCGGCGACCGAGCGGCCCGATGCCGACTGAAGCAACACGAGCCAGAACGGGGCCGGCGGCGGGTCGTCCGACCCGTAGCCAAGAACCACGGTCGGAGGTTGCTCGCGGAACTGCGCGATGATGCGGGTCTGGTCTGTCGTCGAGTACCCGCCGAGCATGGAGCGCAGAATGTCTGCGTTCACGTCGTCAGCCGGCGGTGTCACGTTGACGATGGACAGGATCATTGCCTCGAGGCGGTCCCGGACGACTCTGTCGATGGCAAGGCTCATGCGCCCTCCGTGTTCGATACCGCGTTGCGCAGTATCCCGGGCCACACCAGGGCCGCGTATTTGGCGGCCTTCTGGGCTATGTTGTGCGCCCGGATTCCGGGGTGCATCCAACTCAAAGGGCTCGACGCGGGGTTCGTCGAGATCGTCCTAAACGTCCAGAATGTATGGCCGCCGCCGCTCCCCTTTGCCGCGCCCTTTTTGATCATGCCGACGTAGGGATTCGTGACGTGGTGCGCTTTTAGCTTCACCGCCCCGGCGTTCCATGTCTGCCTCTCCGATAGGCGAGTGTTTCCGGTCTGCGCCGTCCCTCCGTGCAAGCGCAGTCCCTTGGCCCGCTTGTGGATTCCGAGGCCAATCTTGCCGCTGGGGTCTTCGGCGCCCATGGTGCGCGCAAACCCGCTCGACTCCCCGCCCGGAGTTAGGTGTCGGAAGGGGACGGACCGGAACCGATACCCGGACTTGGACGTTTTCACGCCGCGCTGGCCCGGCTTCAGCATCGTGTCGCGCATATCGAAGCGGGCCAGTCCGTGCTCTACGCTGTCCGCCAGCTTCGGATACCGTGCGAGGAAGATCGTCACGACGCCGGCCCCGACTTCCATCGGGATCGCGGTGAGCGCCTTCAGGTACGCCTCGCGGGAAGACTTCAGCTCCCGCGAGGCAATCTCCCCCCATTCGTCCAGAGTGATCTCCGCAAGACGGGCCAGCGCGACCATGAGGTTCTCTTTCCCCAGGCCGAGCGCCGGAAGCAAGTCCGTGTGGAGCCGAGTCATAAGCACGTCGGTCATGGCTCCACCGCCGGAATCTCCACCGGCGTCCAGCCGCCTCTGTCGGTGGGCTGCGTACCCCAGTCGAGCTTGCACAGCACGGACACCGGCAGGGGCCCGTGGGTCTGCTGCGTGCTCTTTAGCTGCGTGTCGGTCTGCCGCAGCGCGTGCGCGTGCTCAGAGACCGTCCAGCGCGGTCTGGCGTAGTAGGACACCGCATAGCGACGGCCAGCCGGCGGGGCCGTGCCAAGCACGTCACCCTTCGCCCAGTCGATGCAACCGTCGTATATGTCGAAGTCGGTCCCTTCCTTGAGCGCTGCCCCTCCGACCCCGGCGGCGGTTGCCGCGATGAGCTTGCGGACTCCGAACGTCACGGACGCAGGGAGCCCGCCGCGCAGCACGTCCATGGTCATAAGGCCGATGCGGAACGTGAGCCGGTCGTAGTCCGCGGAGGAACGGGTCACCCGTTCTTGCCACAGCATCGTCCCGTCGAGCACCGTGTATCGATCGCCGTGTCCGGGGGCGTGCTCCCAGTGAAGCGAGATCGACGCCATGCCGAAACCGAAGCGCCCGAAGTCTTCGTAGAGCCGCGGAGCGTCGCTCATGCGGTTCACGATGCCCCGGATCTCCTGCCCGGTAGTCCAGTAGTACCCGCGCCCGTCGCAGATCGTGCAGTCGGTGTTGTGCGTGTCGTCCCCGATGGTACAGGGGCACATTTCGTGGTGCTCCCAGAGCAACCGCGAGCCGAAGCCCTCAATCGCAACCTCGAACTCCTGCGGCCGGAAGTCCGTCCGGGGAGTCATGCGCGCGGGGCGCTGTATTGGATATGTGATTCCCGGCCCTGCCACCGCTACCTACTCTCCCCTACGCCCGGAACATCATTCCGCGGTACTCCCCGCGAATGGCTTGCATGATCGGCTTCAATTGCTTGCCCCAACTCAGAATGCGGGCTCCTAGCCCTGCGTTCGTGGCACTGGCAGTTGTCCCGACGCTCTGCGAAATCTGATCGATGGATAGCGACTTCGTGGCGATACCGGCCCCGGCGATGATATCGCCAGCCGGGTCAAGCGCCAAGATGCCTGCGGTCATGGCGATGGCCGCTCGAATCATCTCCGGGAGCTGAATGTAGTCGTCCCGGACGAAGCCCCACGAGATCGCGCGCTGCGTGTCGGACTGCCCGTGGACGCTCCCGGCCGTGTCGAGGTGCTCCTGCGTGTTCGCCAGCGCTTCATTGATGAGGTTCGCCGCCGTGGTCACGTCGGTGGCATCCGGCGATATCAGTTCGTTCACCGCATCCGTCACGCCGTGGGCCGTCAGGCTCAGAATGTGCAGATTGAACGCGGCCTTGTAGGCGTTGATCTGCCTGTAGAGGTCCGCCTCGGTCGCCGTGGAGACGTCGTACCAGAGGGTTCCGCCGTGCAGCGTCAGGCTGTTGGCGGTGTCGGCCGCAAGATGGATCGCCGGTACACCCCGGGTGTCCGCCCGGTGTCCGATCCGCGTGCGCGACCCGTCCGGTGCCTGCATGACGTCCATGCGCCGCTCGTAGGTCTCGGTTAGATCCAGGACGGCGTAGTGCAGCAGGCGGAGATCCCCGACAGGGAAGCCGGCTGTATACTTGAGCCGGAACCACCCCGGGAAGCGCCCGCCCACGCCCTCGTTGAACACCCCCAGCCAGTTCCCGCCCTGCGTCGCCGGCAGGGTCGCTAGATTCGTGCTCACAGGGATCAGCTCGACGATGCCCGCCTTCTCGTCATTGCAATTTATCCAGTCCTCCGGAACAAGGAAAAGGGGACGGTGCCCCAGCATGAAGGCCATCTCTAGCGGCTGCGACCCGTCGAGGTACATGGGCCGTTCCATGGCTTTGAGGTGGCTGAATTCCCGCCCCATGGCGTCGAAACGGTCATGGCGCTCACTCACCACTCGGGGTGCGAGGCGAATGGAGCACTGCGCCTCAATCCGCTCGACGGCCGAGCGGATCCCGTGATCGTACAGGGCGCGCGAGAATTGCTTGCCCTCGTCGTTCGTGACGGTGACGCCCTCGAGGTAGACCTTCAGGAGCCATTCGGCGCTGATCGGGAATGTCGCCATGGCCGCTCCTAAACGCCTAGCGAGGCCCTCACGATTGAGGGGGGCGGGCCCGGCAAGGGTGGAAGTTTCCCTGTGTACACAAACTGAAAAAACACCGGCCGCATGCGGGTGGGGCTCGCGAATTCTTCCAGGCTTTCGATCGCCAAGCGCGTATCCACGAGGATCCACTTCTCCAGGCCGGGCTCGACTTCGGTGAGCACCCAGACGTACACCTCTGCGGTGACGCCCGCGCCAAGCTCTACATGCCACAGCACGTTCGAGATCAAGGCGGCTTCCCAGAAGACGTCCGCGTTTGCTGGTGGCGCGGTGTTCGGATCAAGCTCGGCGCCCGCGACGATGCGCGCGAACATCATCCGATCCGGGACCGTGGCGGGGTGCTTGTCCTTGACGGTATAGGACGCCCGCGGCTCACCTTCAGCTACGGCGAGAGCGCTCGCGTCGGCATCGAAGGAATGACCGCCGGCTACGCCTATTGAGGCTGACCGTCTGTCGCGTTTGTGCTGAAGCCGCGGGTTGTCCATGGGTCGCTCCTACACGCCGAGCGACGCCCTCACGCTTGCCGGGGTTCCGGCCGTGATACCCGTGGTGTTTCCGAACTGGAAGAAGACAGGACGCATGCGAGTGGGGCTCCGGCGTTCGCTCAGGTTGACGACAGCCAGAACCGTATCCACGAGGATCCACTTGTGCAGACCGGGCTCGACTTCGGTGAGCGCCCAGACGTAAATGTCCGCCGTCGCCGCCGCAGGCCGGTCTACGTGCCACAGCACGTCCGAGATCAGGGACGCCTCCCCGAAGATGCCCGCGCTCGCGGGAGCCGCCGTGTTGGGGTCCGCCTCGGTCGCGGTGGCAACGCGAAGGTGCATTTGCCGATCCGCAATCTCCGGGTTCTTGTCCTTGACGGTATAGGACGCCCGCGGCTCGCCCTCGACTACGGCGAGCGCCGCAGCGTCAGGGTCGAACGAACGGCCATGGGCCACGCCGAGCGAGGCTGACTGCCTGTCACGCTTGTGCTGAAGTCGGGCGTTGTCCATGCGTACCCCTTCCGCAGAGCGCCGCAGAGGCCCCGTGAGGCCCCTGCGGCGCCTGTCCTATACGGCGACTTCGACGTTGTAGCTTCCGCCGGCCGGGAGCGTGGTAGGCACCCACACCCGGGTCTCGACGTCGAAGGCGCCGAGACCGGCGTCAACCTCCGGGCCCAAGACTCCGGCGTCGATAGCGGCATGGGTCACGCCCAGGACGTCCCATCCCAGGAACACCCCATCGCCGGTGATGAGGTCGATGTTATTGCCGCCCGGGGAAGCACACTCGAATCGAGTGATGCTGGCAAACGCCGCGTCGGTGTAGACCGTGCCGTTGATCGTCGCGCCTACTTCGGCAATGACGTTGCCCGCCGCATCGGTGCCGGTGACGGTGAAGGCAAGTCCCACATCGGTGGCGATGACTCCGACCGTTCTTGCGGGCCACGGCATACCAGCGGCCACACCGCCGACGAGACCGAACCCGGCATTCTCGTCAATGGCGCCACCGGGGGCAGTCCACTGCGCGTGCAGTTCGTCGCCCGCGTTTAGGAAGCCGACGAAGCGCTGCGAACGCTTCATCTCCGTTACCGAAGCCGCGATGAGAGCGGAGAGGCCAGGGTGCTGGAGACGCACGCCGGTCGCATCGACCGCAACGCCGGTGCAGTCGAGCACGCCGTCGAGCGTCACGTCGGTGAGACCCACGTTGGGGCACAGCGCGAGTTCCGCGATGATGGCGTCGTCGGCGTTTCCGTTCTCCAGTTCGCAGTTTTCGGCCGAGAAGTCACCGCCGCCCGGGACGAACATTGCTGCGGCCCGGTTGCCCGAAAGACTGCCGCCGCGAATCGAGAACGCGCCGGCCGACATCGTGATGATGTCGGTGTTGCCCGTGTGCTCGAACTCGACGTTGTCGATGGTGATACTCCCGCCCGCGAGCAGGAACGGGGTTCCCGTGAGCGCGCCGCCCGTAGCCAGCATCCTGGAGAGACCGGTGTACGCGATGTTGACCCCGCCGTTTGTGTCGGCCTGGAAGACCGGGGCGGTATTCCAGAAGACGTCCAAGAGGGTGACGTAGGCGGCATTGTCCGACGTGACGTTTCCGGCGTAGGCGGCCGTGTAGGAGACGACAGCGCCATTGTCTGCGACGAGCCCGCCTTCGAGATCCCCGCCCTGAGCGGTCAGGGTGTTCGCTCCCGCCGCACCGTCCACCGTGACGAGGCCGGCGACGTCGGTATTTACGAGTCGCACCTGGGCGCCGTTTCCGTCCACGTCGAGCGTGGAAAGGAAGTTGCAACCCTCCAGGTCGCACTGGGCGGTGCCGCTGTAGGTCGCCGCGCCTGTGACGGAGGTACCCGCGAGACGGGTGATGTTGGCTCCGCCCGACAGGATGAGAGCGCCAGCGATACTGCCGATATGGTTATGCACGCCCGCGCCGCCCGTGCTGGTGAGCGTCGAACTGGCGGTGAGCATGAATCCGCTCATGGCGCCCGTGCTCGACAGGGTGATTGCGCCGACAACGCTCAGGTTGTCATAGAGAAGGTCGCGCGCCGCGGTGACGTCCAGTGTGCCGTTGATCGTCACGTCGCGAAGCATGGCATTGTGGCCCGAGTCCACGTTGCCGGTGATTGCCGCGCCTTCCATGTAGAGAACGTCCGTGATCGTGATAGCGCCCACGATGGTCACGCCTCGAGCGAACACATTGAGCGTCTTCGAGAACGCCACCGCTTCGGTGTAGGTGCCGGCGGCGATGAACAGCGAGTTTCCCGCCGCTGCCAGGGTGATCGCCGCGGAGATCGTCGCCAGCGGCTTGTTGATCGCACCGTTGCCCGTGGTGTCCGAACCGAGGGTACCGTCCACGTAGACCTTGCCGGTCTCCATGATCGGCATGAGCAACGGGGTAGTCCGCAGGAAGCGCCCGACACCGGCCGGGGCGGCCGTGGGCGTGATCACTCCGACGTCGTCGGCGGTGGCCGTCGAGGCGGCGGAATAGCGGTACTGGCCCAGCGTCGCGCACAGGATCATCATGTTGTTGTCGAGTTCGTCGAGGGGCAGCGCCTTCAGGGCGGCAAGGTCTGCCACCGGGGCGTGTACGATCTCTTCGGTCTCGATCAAGATGAGGGAGGGCAACACGTTCGTGAGAACGAAGCGGCCCGCGCCGGAGTCGGCCACGGAAGAGTGTCGCCACGTCTGCGTGAAGACGTTGTCGAAGCTGTAGGTGTCGTCCGTGCTCGTCGCGTCCCAGACGAACTCCCCGTACCAGTCGTCGGTCGATAGCAGGTTGCCATTCGACAGGAGCGCATGGTCGGGCGGATTGACCGTGTCCGCGACGGTGTGCGAGACGACGTCGGCGCAGTGAGCTTGGAGGGTGGAGATCAGGTCGTTCACGAGCTTGAGGAGCCCGAAAATGTCCTGAGCGCCGGCCGCCGGGTAGGTGAGCAGGTTGATCACGTCGGCAGTGAGGTGCGTTACCGCCCCCATCGCGAAGTGCAGAATGACCGCCGCGCGGATCGCATTGAGCTGCGTCCACTCGTCTACGGTCCCGGCTGCGGCCGTCCAGGTTCCGTCACCGCCGCTCGCCGCGATCGTATTCGTCACGTCTGCTGCGCCGTGAACGGTGCCGACCACGTAGACGCGGTGGTCCTCGTACTTTTCCGTGAGGTTCTCGATGGCATCCCGCAGCGCTGCGCGGCCGATGCGGCTCTTGCAGCGGTACGTCCGGCCTTCAGCCAGATCGCGCACGTCGCAAGAGAACATCTCGAACGGGTCCGCGAAGATGTTGCCGGCCATGGTGGACTGACGCCGCCGCATCAGCTTGTACTTGCTCTGAAGCGGATCGGACGCTTCGGCATGAGTGAGTTCCGCGTCGGAAAGGAAGACGCGGTCGGTCATCGGGATATCGCTCATTGGTATCTCCCTGGGGGCGCCTGGCCCCGACGCGAATCATGCGGCCACCGGCGGGCGCCCTACGGCGCCCGCCTTGACCAGCCTAGAGGGACTGCCCGCAGTTCTTCCAGGCCCACAGCTTGCTCGGAGCCTTCAGCATGAGGCCGAGCACCGAAACCACCATGAACCGCTGGGCGGTACCGAGACGCGCCAGTTCGATGCGCGCGGCCTTCACGCCGAGTCGCACGGTCTGAAGGATCTCGGGGTCGTAGGACACGCCGAACGCCCAGCAGGTACCGGGAATGTCGGCGTTCTCATCGACGATCGTGGTCACGCCGCCGAAGGGGACCGAGACCATGAAGCGCGCGGTGCTCGCGGCGCCATTGTTGGAGCTGCGGTAGACCTTGTAGAACCACACGTCCGCGATGGCCGCGTCGTTCATCACCAGGGTGCATTTCTCGCCGGCCGCGATCGTCTGCTGCGCGCTGGTAAAGGAAGCGGAGATCCCGTTGGGGCCCCACGCCTCGACGACGTAGTAGTACTTGCCCGCGTCCGCGGCCTGGAAGAGGTTGTCCGCGCCGCCGGCTGCGACCGTGTCGCTGGTGAGCAACGGAGCCGCCGGGGCCGACGCGCCCACGGCGCCCACGGGGCCGCCGCGGTCGGACTGGAGGAAGTAGCTGGGCTCGTAGGGAACGAACTCGTCGTTCACCTGACTGATCTGTCCGGCCATCGGCATGCCGGACTTGCCGCGCTGGTTGCCGACTTCGTTCGGCCCGTACCGGCGCTTCGGGATCTCGAGCTGACCGAGGATGCGCTTGGACTTGTTGCTCATCCAGACGGCGTCGAGCATTCCGGCGCGGTCCATGACGTTCGCAACGCCTTCGTCGAGGCTGTCCTGCGTCAGCGACTCCCCGCGCATATCGGTGATCTGCGTCGGAGCGGCGGCGATCATCTGCGTCGCGAGGCCGTCGATGGCGAGCGGGCACAGAGCCTCGGAGCCGAAGAAGAGATCCTCTTCGATCTTCGAGAGAAGGTTCAGGGACGCGGCCGTGGTGTTCGCTGCAAGCGCGTTCGCGCCGGCGCCCGGGAGAATCTTGACGATCCGCGCGACGTCGGTCACCTGATACAGCTCCACGGCGATCTTGAGCTTCGCGTACTCGCGGCTCCACGACGGGGCCGACTCCACGCTCGGGATGGCGCCTTCAGCGACCCACGCGAGCGTCGGAGTACCGTAGCTGGACTGACGGACGTACTGGTGGACGGTGTTGTCCACGCCCATCTCCGCCAGCTTCTCCTGGAATCGGATATGGTTGCGCTTGAACAACAGGGACGTGATCGTCCCGTCGAGGGACTCCGGCATGACCGGAGCCAGATTGCCCGGAGCGGCGGCCGGATACGGCTGGCCGGCGGTCAGGGACTTCGCCAACTCTTCCGGGTTGTCGATCCCCAGGATGCTGGGGTCAAGTCCGGCGGCTTCGGGCTGCCCGCCGGCCTGCTGTGCGCTAAGCTGAAACAGACTCATAGTGCCTTCTCTCCTCGCGGCTAGGCCGCGCGCTCGCTACTGCCCGTTGGCGTAGCTGCCGACGATGGCGGTGATTTCGGAAGCCTTGACCTGCTGCCCGGCCTGCATCGTGTCGATTCGCTGGAGGCTTTCACCGATCCGGTTGCAGGCCATATCGTCGCCGGCATGGCGGGCCGACTGCATCGAACGAGTCAGGGAGGCAACCGCGGCGCTCTTCGACAGGACGTCGCCGGTCCCCTCTGCGGGGTGCTCGAGCACGGCCGCGGCGTCGGAGCCGGTCACGCCGCGAGGGGCCACGGGGCGCCCCATGGCCTTCAGGAGCGTGGCGACGTTCGCCTCAAGCTCCGGGGAGACCGCGGCGACCGGGGTCGCGATGGACCCTTCGATGCGCTCCATGCGCGTGTCCATGGCCTTGACGAGTTCGGTGAGCGCCACGAACACGTCGGCCTTGGCCTCATCGTTGGCCGCCAGCTCGCGAAGCGATGCGTTGGACTCCGCGATGCCGCGGCGCATGCCTTCGAGATCGCCGGGGAGGCGCTCGGGCGCAGAGCCAACCGACTTGGCGAGCACGTCAACCGAGCCCTCCATGACGCCCAGCGCCTTGCGCATATCACCGACCGCCTCGTTGGAGGTCGTGGACCCGCCCAGCTCACCGATAAGCTCGGCCTTCTGAGCGTCGGTCAGGGCCTTACCCTGCGTGACCAAGTCTGCGAAACTCATCGTTCCCTCCGTTTTCGAGGCGCCGGCTTGGAGTTCGTCTTTGTCCTCCATGTCGGATTCGCCCTCAATGATTGATCCTTCTTCTTCGTCCGCATCGGTCCCGTCTTCGAGGTCTTCGTCGTCGTCAGCGTCCGGGTAGTCGTCTATGCCCTTCTTTAGCTTGGCTTTCGCAGCGGTGGCGCACTTGTCGAGGTCCGCCTGGACGCTGCCCATCGCCTTTTGGAACACCTCCGCCGTCGCCTCGAGGTTCATGGGCGCGGGGTCGAATGCGATGTTTCGGACGATGGCGCGGGCAATGTCTCGCTTGGTTTCGGGGTCTTTGTAGGCGAAAATGTAGCCCTCGACGCTCATCCCCATCGACCGATCGGCTTCCTGGAGCGCCTTCGCGAGCGCCTCTACTTCATAGGCGACCGGCTGTTCAAGCCACTCGCCCTCGACGTAGGTGGCTTTGTTGCCGCGGGGAGTCTTCTTGCCGGTCTGTACCAGGGTAGGCTTGGCGACGTAGTCGAGGGGCTCGTCCCTGCCCTCATCGGGCTTCGGGGTGTGCTTCCAACGGAACAGGCCGTTATCTTTGAACCACGAGAAGTCGAGCCCGGATTGCTTGACGACTTGCCCCTCTTGGTCCCTCATCTCGGTCGAAGCGAAGCCGCGGAGCATGCGCCGCTTGGGCTTTTCGCCGGCTTTGACGAGTTCGTCCGCCTCGACTGCGAGCAGCTCGAATGGGAGCGTGAGGGCGAAGGGCGTTTCGGCCATAGATCCTCCGGGGACGTATGGTCGCAGGCTACGGGATGGATCCCACCGAACGCAAGGTTACGCCACAACCTTTCCTTAGCAGTTTCGGGCACCTATGGTGATGGTTGATCGCGCCCGATCAGGACTGATCACCGGGCGGCTGTTCCAGGGAGGCTTCGTCCGCGGTCTCTTCGGACTGCGAAACCATCTCGGCGGGTAGCAGGCTCCATTCATCGTTGAAGGCGAATCCGGCGGGCACCCATCGCGTGCGGCAGTGACAGTTGGGGTGGACCGTGCTCCACGTCGCTATCCAGTCGCGCCGCTTGCGCCCGACGTTGTCGCCCTTTGCTAGAAGTTCGGACAGCACCCAGATCCGGGGCTTCCCCTCCGGGTCCAGGAACAATCGCAGGCAGTCGGGGCAAGCGCCCGGGTTCGGCACCCTGGCTACCAGCGAGTCCGCTCCGTGTGTCTCGTACAGCCGGTGAACAGTGCCGGCGTTGTGTGCTTGCTGAAGCTCGGTACGGGCGACCCGGTCCCAGTCGCGGGCGTGGTCTCCGAGGTTGCGCGCGATGTCCTCTGCAAGTTGACGGGACGTCTTACGCTCCTCAATGGCCCGAATCGTGCGGTCGCTAATGAACTCTTGCAAGGTCTGGTCGCGAGCGGCGCGCGAGCCCGAGTCCATGAGCCCGGCCGCAATCTTCTGCCCGCCGCCCTGGACGTGCTGCGCAGTCCGGTGTCGCGCCCATACCGAAGCGCCCCGCTCCGCCTCGGTCATCGGGATCGGGTCTCTGGCGATGCGAGCGCGCAAGGCGTCGTAGGACAGGGCGTCCACGTCTTCTGGCAGCCACCCGCGGGCCACCTTGGCGGCGGCTTCCTGGACGTGCAGGCGCAGGAGCGATAGCGCCACGGCGTCGCCCATGGCATCGGCGCTGGCTAGGGCGTCGAGCGCCGTCGCGGAGTCCAGGATCCCGGCGTCCACAAGGCGCTGAATCTCGGTCGCGGCGGCACCGGTCGCAGGAATCCCGACCGTCTCTACCGCGAACGCAAGGTGGTAGTCCGCGATAAGGCCGTACAGAGCTTGGAGCATCTCGGGGGTGAGCGGCGTCACTTGCTTCTCCACAACATAACGAGGGCCGCCAGGAAGGCCCCCGCGCTACACAGTAGCGCTACCGGCGTCAGGTCGATCAAGAGGTTCCGCCGGGGCGGGCAAGCCAAGCTCGCGATGTAGTCGCGCCTGAAGTCGCGCGAGCATGGCGCGGTACGCAACGGACAGTCGCGCATTCGACTCCGCTAGTGACCGCGCTTCCCATTCGGCCGGCTCATCGTGGCTAGTCGTCTTCGGGCTTGCCATGGCGCACCTCATAGACGGTCAATGGGCGCCCGACAACCGAGATCGGCCGGGGCGCTCCGGGTTGCCAGGACGGTATCGGGGCGCCCTTCTCGGCTTCGTCCGGCGGCTCGAGCCCCGGGAAGTCGTCGCCCTCTTCCTCCGGGAACGCCTCATCGGGCCCCACGAGGCCCGGGAAGTCGTCTTCGCCTTCGGGCAACGGTTCGCCCTCTTCACCCTCCCCGGGCATTCCGGGCATATCCGGGGGCTGTTCGGCGGCGTGCTTCGCTTGTAGCCACACCTGATTCAGGATCACGTCGCCGTCCTCGCGAGGCGGCATATCCTCTTCCTCGCGGGCCTCATTGACCGTCATGTAGGTGTTGATCCGCTTGATCCGGCTTTCGAGTCGGGCGGCTTCGTCCTCGGGATTCAGGTTGAACTTGAACTCAAAGTCTTCGTCGATCTGCCAAGTGATGTAGCGATTGAGGTTCTCGGAGATGAAAACGAGCAACGGGTAGAGCCCGCGGTCCTGCGACAGAAGGATGCGCGCCTCGGGGCCTTGCTGCGTCAGCGCCCCGGTGACGCCCTCTGCGCCGAAGATCAGATTGAGTTGCGCCGGGTCCATGAGGATGACCGCGCAGTACAGCTTGACCAGGGTGCCGAACCACTGGTGGAACTCTTCGTCCTTGTTCGATTTCTTGAAGTCCTCGAAATTGGTCTTCGCGTTCGGATCGTCGAGTAGCAGGTAGCTCATCCGATGGGCATTCGCCACGCCGGTCATCGACGCTTTGAAGTCTTCGACCCACGACTTGAACATGCCCTCGCTCATCTGGCCTGAGACCGTGAGCATGCCGGCGGCCTGCAAGCCTTGCTTGAACTTCGCGAAGTTGTATTCCATCGACCATGAGATCCCGGTGATCAGGCTCATGGTCTCCTCGAACTCAGGCCATCCGTACCCGTAGGACTCCAGGTCGGTGCGCTGGCGACGAATGCCCCACATGAGGTACTCGCCGGGCCACTCCGCGATCCTCCGTTGCTGGTAAACCTGCACGAAGTTTGTCGCCTCGCGATCGGGGCGCTGGTCTCCGTGTTCGTCGAGGTGCCACTTCGTCGGAATGGCACGCCGGATCGTGTGCGAAGGAAGGGCCCTGAATGCCGCCGGACGGCCAAGCCGGTCCGGGATGATCTCGGTACAGGACTGGTCGAAGGTCATGGAGTCGCGCACGAATTGCTTTACCCAAGTCGTGAAGCCTGCGTGCTGCCACATTTCGTTCGCGTCCCAGACCCCGCAGTTCTGGAAAAACCGCTGCATCTCTTCGATCTTCTTTTTGGCGGCAGGGGACGGGGACTTCTTACTCTCGCGGAGCTGCACGCGGCAACCGGCCATCTCCGGGTGCGGCTCGAACCGGCAGAACCGCGCCGCCTCATTTGAACGGATCTGAATCGCAGCGGCGGAGATATGCCAGCGGGCAACAAGGCGCAGAAGGTCGTAGGACAGGCGATTCAGAGGCCCGGGGGTGGACATTGACGCAGGGTCCGCGTGGATCAGGAGTTGGGGGTCGAATGTGTAGGGCTCGGGACGTCCGCCCACCCCGGGCGGAAGGGGCACCCCTGCCGCCTTGTTCACGTCCGGCTTCGCCGGTCCGCCCTTCTCGAGCGCGTCGAAGTAGGAGCCCATGACGCGCGACGTGATGATGCCGGCGCCCCCGCCCACGGTGCTCGCAGCGGTCTCTACGCCGCTCACGACGCGCTTCACGGTCCGGGCCGCTGTTCTGCCTACGCGCCCTGTCAGGTCGTCTACAATCCCCACGTCTGCCTCCGGCCCTGGCTACATTTCCACGACGTCGGGATAGCCACCGTTCGGGGACGCCCCCGTGGCGGCGCCTGCGTTGCCCGCGACGACGGCCTTCGCCTTGCAGATCGCCCAGCGCTCGCGAACGAGTGTCGGTAGCTGCCCGACGCCTCCGGCGGCGCGGATCGCGCGCAGCAGAGAATCGTTGTAGATCGTGCTCTCGACGGCGTCGGCGGCGATGTAATCCGACGCGGCCTGTACGACCGCGTCGTCCGATGTGCAGTCCACGCCTTCGAGCCAGTTCGGAACGTAGCTATCCGTACCCGCGGCGCGCTTCGCTGCCCTCCGAAGGGTGCCGTCGATCTTACTCCGCAGGTACACCTTGCGCTCATCGTCGGTCGGTTGGATCTTGGATGGCTTGCCCGCTGCCTTCGACAGCGGGTCAATCCCCAGTCCGACGCGGGCCGCCCCGTGCATGCGTTCTTTCGCGCTCATGCGGTCTTTCATGGTGCCCTCCCTGGTGCCCCTATGGCTCGATGTCATGGTCTAGGATTGAGACCACGCGGTCTCCGAGCAGGTCCGTCCGCAGATCGCCGCCGGCCGCGAACCGTCCATGCTGGTGAGCCAGCGCGGCCGTGATAACCTCTGCGCTTCCTAGCTCCGCCCCCACGGCGTCGAAGTCCGGGTCTTCGTCGATGTAGGGCCCGAAGGCCAACCCATCGCCTTGCTTGAACCCTGCGTCACGGAACAGCGCCTTGATCGGCCACCACCATACACCGAAGTAGCGGTAGAAGAATGGATCGCTTTGCAGCAGGAGCGCGGCCTGTTGCAGCCGCGGATCAAGTAGTTCATACGCCGTAACGGCCATCGTGGCCTCCTATCGCCGTGCAGCGGCGCGGCGCGTGCCCGCCGCTGCCAGTGCGAGTCTCAGTGATACCGGGTGACCAAACGCCTTCTCGGCGGGGTGCGGCACCTCGGTCTGCCACTTCTGGTAGACGTTGGCGGCCGACCGGGTCTCGCCCCAGTAGCTTTTCAGTGTGTCGAGTAGCTTCCGGGTGTCGGGGTCGTCCTTACCGCTGGCCCGGACCGCCGAGTCAGGGTCGCGCCCGCCGCTCTGCGCTTCCTGCGACCGCTCATAGACCTTCTCCTGGAGGGCCTTGAATACAAGCTCCCGGTCCGCGGCGGTCGGAAGCACATGCCGCTCGTTTGGCTGAAGCTCCGTGCGGGAATTGACCACGCGCGTTTTTCCGCCGTTGGTCACTACCCATGTTCGCTCTCCGTAGACGGACGCCTTGCGCCGCTCCCTCTCTTCCCAGTCCTGAATCGCGTCCGACGCCGCGGCGATCTGGGCGTCGGGGACGAAGCGCAGATCCGACAACGCGCCATGCCACCACTTGTCCTCGCCGGGCTTGCCTAGCAGGCTTTCGATCTCGGCCTTCCCGTCGTAGGGTGCCGAGGCCGCCCCGAGCGTCAGGGCGTGGATCTCGTACTTCTGCGTGTCTTTAGGACGGTACTCATTCGGGACGATGATCGAACCGTCCCGCAGGTTTTCCAGGGTGAGTGTCATCGTGTGATTCGGGCTGCCCAGGAAGTGAACCGTGGCGCGGTTCTGCTCCGCCTCGACGTAGTCTACTACGACCTTCTTGGGGTCCTTGTAGTAGCCCGACCCGGTCACCTCGAACATCGTCCCCTCGCGCACGAACACGCCGGAGTCGTGGTCCCAAAGCATCGGTTCCTTCACCGCAAGAAGATCCTTGTGCTTCCAGTGCTCGAGCCGCGCGAGGCGCCGCTCATCGACCTCGACGCGCTGCACGGCGGACTTGTGAGCGTTCGAGCTGGGCGCGGTCCTGCGTATCAGGGCGCGGGACTTCTGGACGCGCGACCACAGGTCGTCCGCCACGTCCTGTTGCTGCTCAATCTCGCGCTTCGCAAAGGCCCTCTTTGCGACGCCGAGCGCGGCACGGGCGGCTTCCGGGTCTTCTGCGAAGTACGCGAGCATCTCTTCCATTTCCATACCAGGGTCACCGAAATCGACCATCTCAGAGCCGGAGAATAGCGCTTCCTGCCACGTAGCCTTGCCGCGGACGTTCTGGGCTCTGATACCCTCTGCCGAGCGCTCTGCGAAGTAGTCGTGAATCCGCACGTGCCCGATCTGGTTACCCTGCCGCACGCCGCGCCCCTCGCGCTGGTGCATGGAACCGGGCTCCCAGCGCTGGTCAAGGTGATGAATGTCCGAACACCAGTCCTGGAGATTGATACCCTCACCGGCCGTGGCGGTGTTGCCGATCACGATCCGAATGTCGCCGGCCCTGAAGGCGTCTGCGATGGCCTGACGGTCCGCGCTGCTAGGCGTGACCTTCGCATTGATGATCGCGATCTGGTCTTCCGGGATGCCCTGCTCTATCAGGTGTTGTTTGATGCGCTGGTGGCTCGTAGTGCGCTCTGCGAAAATGATCTGCCCGGTTTTGATGTTGGTACCGTCCACATCGACGCCGGCCTTGTAGACCTCGGAGGCGGCTTTGGCGAGCGCACGGTACTTCGGAGACCGCTTCCAGTGATCCTTGGGAATCGGAAGGTTCGTCAGCGGGTTCTCGTCGGCGTCCTCCCCGACGTTTTCGACCTTGCCCTTGCGCTCTGCAAGTAGGTCCATATCCATCGCGACGCCCTCCATTTTCGAGAGGCATCGACCTAGCTCCGCGATGACGTTTATGTCCTGGGCCTTCGCCTCCTGGCGGGACATATGCTTGAGTGTATCGACGTACTCGCGAATGGCCGTCGTAGCCGCTTGCTGATCGTCGTCCATGGCGATCTCGTGCGTGACGCGGGAGACGGTCGGGACTTCCAGGCCGACCTCTGAGGCCGTCTTGCGGTCCATGGCGCGGCCCATGAGGATCCGCAACTCGTCAAGGTTCTGGAACCCCACGAGCGTTGGTTTCATCTCGACTTCACCGGCGAGCGACAACCCCTGGCGGTCCTCAATCTGGCAGTAGCGGTTCACGAAGGCGAAGGGGGTCTCGATACCGAGCGTCCGGAGCAAGGCCGGGTCGGTCTGGGCGAAGAGGTTGTACAGCTCCATTGGCGAGTTTTTGCAAGGGGTCGCCGTCATGTAGAAGACGCCCTTCTCGTCGCCGCGTTGCTCGCGCATGAAGCGGCACTTTTTCTCCATTTGGCGGGCTCGAATCGACTCCGCCCGGCCGCCCATGTTCGCAACGCTTCCGGGCTGGTCGGGGTCAACGGCCGTGTAGAGGTTCTTGTAGGCGTGCGCTTCGTCCACGATCATGTTGCGGATTCCGAGACTATCCCAGTCGATTCCGCGCGTAGCCTCCGACTCTTCCCCGTAGGAGAGCTTGTCGGCCCGCGCCGTTTCGTTTCGGATGATCTCTTCGATGGCCTTCAGGCGGCGCGCGTCCTTTTTTGTATCGCCCTGCGACAGTCGCGCTGCGATGATCTCCAGACTCGCCAGCAACGACTCTGCCTCTTCTTCGCTCACAGGGGCGGGGCCTGCCAGCGTCGCGTTGAAGCGCAGCCAGTCCCCTTCGGTGACCTTGACGCCGTCGTCCTCTTTCGAGCCGCTCTTCGCGTGCTTTTCCTTCAGCTCTTCGATGGCGCCCTTGCGGCGCGTCAGGATCTCATCCTGCGTCAGACGCTTGTCCGCGTTCTCCGAAAGCCTGATCGCGTTCGTCAGATCGTGCGTGCAGAGGATGACTTGATGCAATCCCGCCTGCACCTCCATGAGCTTCTTGGCCTTCTCGTCGGCGCTTTCCTCTACCCACGCGCCGGGCTTGCCGGTCTTCTTGTCGATCTTCTTAGCGTCCCACTTCAGGCCGATCATGAGCACGTCTACGCCGGGCGCCCAGACCTTGAACTCTTCGTACCAGTTCGAGAGGGTCTGTTTCGGGACCGGGAGCATGGTCCGCTCGTTGCCCATCGCCGCAAGGTGCGCCGCGATCGTAACCCCGATGGGCGTCTTACCGAGGCCGACGTCGAGAGCGATGAGCCCGCGGCCTTCAGCAATCGCGCGGTTCGCGGAGCTGGCCTGGAAGGGGTACAGCTTGAGGTTGACCGCTTTCCCGCCCTCTGTCGCGGCCCGCTTGCGGGTGCCCTTCAGGCGCCGCTCGAGCTTCGCTTTCTTCTGCGGGTCGCTCTGCGCCGCGATCTTCCCCTCCAGGGTCACGATGGCTTCGTCGAGGGTCTGATTGTTGCGGCCCTTGGGTACCGGGTCTTCGTTGCTGTAGGCGACCGGCGTCCACGCCCCGTAGATCGACGAGTAGGTTTGCTCGACGAGCTGCCGCAGATCGTCCTGGCCTGCGAGCCAGTCCTTGAAATGGTCGCGGTGCATCGACATTAGTTCCTTCTGGCCCTCACTCCCGAGCGGCACGCGGTTCAAGTGGCGCAGGAGCGTCCAGAGGATCTCGTAGTTCTGGTGGGTGATCTCGCTTCGGTTCTGCCTGTCGAGGCCGTGAATGTCGGTGATGGTCCCGTCATTGACGATCGTGATCTTTGCCGCCACGTTCTCGCCGTAGCCCATGCCCCTTACAACGTGCTGGAAGTAGCCGGTGAGCACTTCGTCAGGCATCCAGTCGGCGCGCATATCGATCCGAATCTGGTCAAAATTCATCTCGTGCGTGTTCGCCTCTAGGACCGCGATGGCCGCATCGTACTGCGCCGCTAGCTCCTGATTCGGCATGCCGGCGCGGGCCCTCTTGAGATCCTCCGCCTTGCCGATCAGGTTCCCGCTCAGGAAGTCCGCGCGATGGGACCACGCGCCGGGCGGATAGGGCTCCGGGAAGTAGTCAGTCGAAGCGACAAGCCACTGGCGGACTTCTGCCCCGCGGTGCTCATCGTCGCCGGTGCCCCCCGTCCACTTCTCCAGAATGTCCGACACGCGAATGTCGCGCGACGTGTCGGCCAGATACTCCGTCACGCTCGACAGGCTCGAGGCGTCCGCGATCTCGCGCTTGCTGCGCTCCGCGGCGTTGGGCTCCCGGGTCAGGATCTCGGAGAACGAACCGTCCTTGCCGAACAGCATCATCATGTGCAGGAACGTCCTGCGCTCCGCGTCCCCCTTGGCCTTGCGCAGGGCCTTGACGCCCTTGATCCGATGGGGGTTCCCGTGGTCTTCGAGGTACTGACGAACCATCGGGCCTAGCTTCTGCTGTTGCTCGAGCGCCGCGATACGGTCCCCTTCGAGCATCGCGAGATTCAGCGCGGCGGACACCGCTGCAATCTTCTCGGCGTCCTCGACGGCGGCCGACGTGCCCTCTGAGTCGAGGTTGTGGACCTCTGGCAGTTTGTCCCGTGACAGCCACATACCGTCCGGCATGAGCACGTACTTGGTCCCGGTGGCGGGGTCATGGCGGGTGTCGCCGGGCTTGCTGATCGCGTAGGGCTTCTTGTTCGCCGCTGTGATCCTGTCGAGCTGTTCCCGCCCGCTCGCGAGCTTCTTGATCACGTCCCCGTCCGCGAAGGTCTGCGGGTCGCGCGTGGCGGGGTCCAGGAGCGTCGCGAGCGTCTCCGGCGTCATGCCGAACGGTGCGTCAGGGTCGCCCTTGCAGAGCGTCGAACTGGACTGCTTGAGCCCCGTCAGGTTGCCGCCCTTGCCGCCTTCGGTGTAGACCTTGACGTTCGCGATGCTCGCAGCGATCCGCTCCCTCTCGTCATCGGTCTCCGCGACCTTCAGCGCCCCCTCGAGTTGTGCTAGGCGCTCATCGAACGTGGGCGGGCGGCTGAACTCCCCGAGCATATTCGCCGCGCCGCGGCCGGAGAAGTAGTGACCGGCGACAAACTCGTCATCGTACAGGCCCATCTCAGTGAGCTGAGTGGTGGTGGCGCCCTGGAGTCTCTCGCGAAGCTCCCGCGGGTGCGCCCGGAAGATCATTATGTCAGCGCCCATGGCGCAGCCACCTTGCTTGAACACCTCTGTCGGTAGGCGGTAGGCGGCCACTAGCTGGCCCTTTGTGAGCAAGCGCTTGCGCCACTCGCGAATGGCCCCGGGGCCCTCTCCGGCCCCGAAGCCGGACACCGAAACGCCCATGCTGGACGCCGGCATGAGCATGGCGACGTACCCGTTGTCCGCGAGCTTGTCCAGGCCCATTTCCATGGAGTATCGCTCGAGAGATACCGTGTCGCTCTTGTCGCCGGACGCCTTCGCGTTGACCCGCTTCCCGTAGGGCGGGTTGCCGACAATGAAGTCGAATTCGCGGCCATCGGTCAGAGCGAAGTCGCTTATGTCCGACTGCCAAATCTCATGCCCGTTGGGCTCGTGAAGCACCTTCGCGATCTCGACGGCGGGATCTAGCTCGCCAGCCGGGCGCTCCGTCAGGGCCATTTGGCCCAACTCGACGCCGATGCAACGGACACCTTCGGGGGCTTGTTCGATGAATGAGCCAGATCCACAGCCGGGCTCCAACACGCGATGCCCGGGTCGCAGTCCTAGATCCTTCAGCGCTTCCCACATTGCGGCGACGACTGTCGGGGGGGTGTAGTATTCCGTCAGGGATCCGGTGCCGCTCGCGCCGCCCCACCCGCTGTATCCTCGTAGTATTTCCCGTTCGCCCGCGGTAGGCGCTCGCCCGGCCTCTATCAGGTGCCGGGCCATCGCAGTCGCCGTCAGGTTCCCTTTCTCGCGGTTGACCATGCCCCAGCCTTTGCGCCCGCCGAACTGCGGGGCATTCTTGACGGCCTTGATCGTGCCTGCGAGGCGTTGCAGGAGTAGCGCATGCGCCTGTCCGCGGTCGATCGGCTCGACACGTACCCACGCGAGGCTTGCGTGGTCCCAGGCGTACATGCGGCCACCCTCGGTCCGCGTGGAACCGTGAGCGGGCTCAGGGACCGGCACGTCGCCAGTCTTGCGGGGCCGCGGCGCCTTCGACTTCTCCGGGGACACCTTTGGACTCGCCTTCGCGTCAGGCGGCGCCTGGGGCTCTGGCGGTACCGCGCGAGTGACCGCCTTGCCTTCGGGAGCGTTGCGGCCGACCGGGCTCAGCTTTCGCAGAGCTGCCCCCAGCGCGACCTTGACGATCTTGCCGAGACTCTTGCGGCCCTTCACGTCCTCTGCGTCCGTGGCTGCATTCTTCTCCGCCGGGGTCGGCTTTTTGAGCGTGGGGACGGCCGGTGTGCCCGTCTTGAGCGCGCGGGCCTCGCGGCGCTTCGCGGCCTTCTCCGCCTTGCGCGCAGTAGCCATCATATCGTTGATCTTGGTCTCGGTCTCCAAGTCCAGAACCCGCTCGAACACGTTGGGCGCCACTTCCAGCGCCTTCGGCTCCGCGGGCTCCGCCCCCGCCGGGGTCGGCTCGCGGTCCTCGACGTGGGGCGCGGGCGGGGTAGCCAGCGCTGCCAGGATCGGCCCATGGTCTCCGCCCCACTGCGCTGCGGGGATCTCCCCGAACCCGTAGGACAACACATTGTCGAGCATCATCCGGGCGAATCCGGGGTCCGGCTTGGTCGAAGTGTGGGGCCCGTAGGGTCCGCCGGCCGTGGTCTGGTCAAGGATAAGCTGGCCTTCAGCGGTGATCTTGAAAATCACCTCAGAATCTACGACCAAGTCTCCGTTCATCTCGCGGTAGTGGGTGAGCATGAGCAGGGGCCCGTGGCGCTCAATCGTCAGAGGTAGGAAGGGCTCGTTGTAGAGCTTCAGGTAGAACGATGAGCCCACCGACAGGGCCTTCGGCGGGAGACCTAGCTGGTTGAACAGGCGGGTGACGGCCTTTGCTCCGGCCCCGGATTGCTTCGACGTGGGCAGGAGCGCGGTCCCGCGCATGTTCTCCAGGCTCCCCATATCCATGAGCCTCCGGGTCTGCGTCTCGTTCATCTCGTAGAGGCTGATCGGACGGCTCCCGGGACTGGGGAACGTGATCGTCTCCGCCTTGCGGTCCCAGATTCCCTCTGGCGCACACTTCGCAGCAAAGTAGCGCCACGCCGCCGAGATCCGCGACGCGAGGCCGGTCCACTCGGGCATGACGATCCCGCTGCCCTTGGAAGCCTCGCCGGCCTTGCGGGCGGCTTCCTCGCGCTGGCGCTGTTCGGCGTCGGTGAGCGGCCGGTCGGTGGCGGTCGCGGTGTCCTGCTCAGGCTTCACCTCTGCGGGCTCGGCCACCTTGGCCGCGCCGATCTGCTCGCGGACCGCCTCGAGGCGGTCTCCGAGGGCGGACAGTTCCGCCGTCTTCGTCTCCCATTCGGACGTGTTGTCGGGATCGTTGTGCGAAAGCCAGTCCAGGGCCGCCATGATCTCGCGGCGCCGGTTCTCCAACTGCGCCAGCGTCGGCAAGCGGGCCGTCTGGTGGGCCGCGGAAGGCTCCCGCTTCTTTTTGCCGGCCTTCCCTGCCTCATCGGTCGAAGCGCTTGCGGGGGCCTTGCCGGCGTCCTCATCGGCCTTCGGCGTGCTCGCCAGCGCCGTCGCGATCTGTTCGAGCTTGCGCTTGGCGATGTCAACGAAGTGCTCGAACGCGGACCGGGTCTGCGTGCGGCGCTTCCCGAGCGACGCTTCAGACACCACTCCCTTGCGGCGGGCCTTCAGGTCCTCTGCGTAGGTGTAGGCCCACCTCATCTTGCCGGCGATCATGCGCTTGACGCGCCGAATGTACTTGTGTGCGCGGAAGCCGCCGCCGTCACCGAGGGCCTTTGTCAGCTCGTCCGGCTCACCGAGGTACACGTCGCCGTAGTCCTCATGGGCCCGAAGTACGCGCAGGAGAATGTCGTCTCGCATGGTTGCCTCTACAGCGTGGGTTCTGAATCCCTGTAGTATTCGCTCTTCGCGGTGTTCGATTCGCGGTATTCCGGATCGTGGTACCAGTCAACGAACGACGCTTCATTCTTCCAGCGCGGGATCTCCGGCTGCGAGTCGTCTACCAGCTGCGCGAAGCCCTTGTCGGCCTTGATCTTGGCGATCCAATGGTCGCGGTCCCCGATCTCGTCATGCAGGTCGGGGTGCTTGTCCGCAAGCACCGTTGCCATCTTCTTTGCCGCGGTCGCGTTTCGGAATCTGACGGGCGCCATATCTCCGTTCGGGCCATAGACGCGCCGATCCTCCGAAACCACGAAACCCTTGCGCTGCATGCCGCGGACGTTCTTTCGGTCGGTCCCATCACTCACGGACGCCCAGGCTTTCTTGCTCCACGTCTTTCGGGCCGGGTCGGCCGGCGGGGCGTGCTTGCCGATCTGCTCTGCCCCGTCCGCCGCTACCTTCGATTCCTCGCCATGATTCTGCGTTGCGTCGAGGGTCTTCGCGGCGCTCGCGTTGGGGGCGTGCTGCTCCATATACTCCGCGCGCTTCGTAGCGTCGGACAGGGTGAATGCCGGCGAGCCCAGCGTTAGACCGCTTCCCGCGTGAACCACGCTCCACCGGCCGTCGTCTTCGATCTTCTCGACGATGTAGTTCCCTTTTCTGTGGCCTTCGTACTCCTGATCCCATCCGACCCCGTTGTCTGCCTTCGTGATCTGGTGCGTAGCCTTCTCGCCCCACCCTTCAGGGACGGGCTCGGCGCCGGTCTTCGCAGCGGCCTTCTCGCCAGCCGCTTTCATCTTTGCAGCGGCCCCCTCGACGTTGGCCGCCTGCACCACGCCCTCTGCCTCTGCAATGGCCGCGTCGCGGTCCGCCGCCGGCATGCCAGGGCCACCGGCCGATAGCTTCGCGGCAATCGCTCGTAGCTTCTCCGCTACCGCTGGCGCGTAGGTCTTCCCCTTCTTGCCCTTGCCGGGCTTGGCGACCATGGCGGCCATCTTCTCCACGCGAGCGACCGCGCGACCGTGGGCGGCGGCGCCCTTGTCCGTGGTCACGTCTGCGGTGGCATCCTTGACGACGGTGCGCGCCGCGGGCTCAGCCTCTTCGTCGTCATCGTCGAAGGTCGGCATCTTCCCGCCGAACGCTGCGAACTCCGCGGCCAGCGGGTCCACCTTCGGGGCTTGCTTCGGTGCGGCGACTGCGGCGGCCTTCATGCGATCCGCGGCGGTGCCCTTGCGGGTGGCGGGGCCGCCACCCGCCCCGTCAGGGGCAGGGGCGGGTGTGGGGGTGGGCTTTGTAGCGGGGGGTGTGCCCAGGAGAGCGGTCACGGCCTCTTTCGTCAGCGTCTTCGGGCGCTCATCCTGCATGAACTTCGCAGCGCCCTTGTCGCGCAAGGCTCGCGCGCTGTCGGTCAGGAACCTCTCGTCGCCTGTCGATTCGTAGGTTCGTAGGTTCGAGGCTGCTGCGTTCACCCTCCCTTGCAGCGCCCGCAGGGCCGCCCTGTCGGTCTCGCTGGCGCCTTCCATGGCGGCGGTCATCGCCACCACGGTGCGGTCCCCCTGCGTGGACGGGTGGTCCGCTCCGAACCTGCCCGCCTTCGCCGCTTGCTTGCCGGCGGCGTACTCGTCGGACGCGGCCCTCTTGGCCTCCGGGTCTTCCGGCTCTAGGTGCCCCTTCACCCGTGCCTTGGCTTCTGCCAGCGTCTCGCCTTCGAGGATGGGGCCCATGGAGGTGTTGCGTGAGTCTGCCTCGCTCAGCTTTTCGATGTATCTCTCGGCTGCCGCCTTCGTCCTGTGCTTCCTGACGGTGGCCTTGCCGCCCTCTCCGACCGACGCCGTTACGTACTCGGGTTCGCCGCCACCCGCCGCCGCCTTCATCTTCTGCGCAGCGGTCCTATCATCCTTCGCCGCCACGTTCGGATCGGGGTTCTCTGGCGGTTCGATGCCAGCGGCCCAGTAGACGGCTTTCGCTTGAGCATCGGTGAGCTTGTTCGCCTTGACGGCCTTCTCTACTGCAACCGTGGTGACTTGCGCCGGGGAGTGCTCCGGCTTCGCTCCGGCCGCGACGGCGTCGTCTTCGTGCCCGTGCATCGCCACGGACTGGCTCAGGTACCCGTCACGCGCATCGACGCCGGCCTCGCTGATCGCGGACGCGGCTTCCCGCGCTGCCTGAGCGTTCGGGCCAATGCGGAACTTCTCTGCGTACTTCGCCAGTCCGGTCGCGTGCTCGCGCAGCTTGTCCGCGTACCGCCCGCCCCGCTCCATATGCGTATCGTGGGCGTTCTCCGACTCCGCAAGGGCGTCCTCAATCCCATCCTTGCGATACTTCCCGGGCGCCATGAAGTCGCTATCCAAGACTGCGCTATCGTGCAGTTCAATCGCCAGATTGGCGCGGTCTTCGTGCGGCGTGTTCCCGCCCGTGTGAAGCGAAGAATCCCGCCACGAAAGGTCGTCGAGCGGGTCTTTCGCTGCATTGGCGGATTTGCCTTCCTCGACGATCATGTCGTGCTCCGAAGGCGTCACGATTGTGTCGTGAGACTCCGCCTCCGGGCCCGCCGTCCTGATCTCGGATTCCAGACTCTCGACGTGCTCATTCAGCGCGTCCGTGTACGCCTTCTCTTTTTCGTCCGCGTCCGCGCCATAGAAGCCGTGATACCCTTCGTTCGCTTCAGCGGCGGCCTTGATCTTCAGCGCGTGAGCCATCTCCGACGCGAGGGTATGGTGCGCGGTCGTGAACGCTTCCGATTGCTTCGATCCGCCGCCGGGCGTTCGGTGGGCGCCCGCTTCGTGCAGCCTGCGGATCTGGCCTTGAATGTCCGTGATTTTCCCCAGGGCCTCATCAGCCAGGGCTCCGCGGTCCGTGTCCCTCAAGAACCGCTCATGCGCTCGCCATTGCGCGAGGCGCTGATTGAGCATGTTGACGCCCTCGCGACCCGTGACTACCTGCCCGGTCGCCCGGTCTATCGCGGTCACGGGCCCGCCGTCCCGACGCGGCTTTGTGGCGCCGAAAATGTCCCCGGTCCTACTGACGCGCTTCGCCTGTTCCTTGGCGCCGCTGGCGGCTCCTCGGAGCTTCGCGGCGGCCTTACTCTCGGCCTTCATCTTCTCCGCCACTACGGCGGTGGCGGCGGTGGCCTTCTCCTGCCCGGCGGCTTTCTTCCCCCAGTTACCGGCCAGCGCCCGGTCGGCGTCGGCCATTTTCTTGACATTTGCGATTGCCTTTTTGCTCACCGGCCGCGGGAACCCGGTGGACTCCCCGCTGGTGAGTTGGGCGTCACCGTCCGACAACTGGCCCGCAAGGGCCGCCCATCGATCCATGGCGGCTGCGCTTCGCTCCCAATCCTTCGCCGCTTGGCGGAGCGTCGCCGTGCCAGCGGCGTCCCCAGCATTCCGCACCTTCTGCTGTGCGTCGGTGTCTGGGCGAGCCGACAGGAATTCCGCATCGACGGCCTTCCATTCCTTCAGCTTCGCAGCTCGCGAGGCGCCCGCGTCGGCCCCGAGCGCCGTGTCGGCCGCGGCGCCCATCTTCTCCGCCGCCGTGGGCTTGGGCGTCTTCAGGGCGGCAATGCGACCGGCGAGCGCCACGGTATGCTCCGCATGAGCCCTCCGGGCCTTGTCGGCCTTCGCCTTGTCCGCGTCCGACCAGTCCAGGGGGAGCATGACAAGGCTGTCCGATATGGCCTTGTGGCGCTTCATCGCATCGCGAATGTCGCCTTCCGTCTTGTAGCTCTCCGGCGGCTTCATTTCCGGGGCGTACTGAAGCGTATCGTCCACGGTGTACGAGTCGTCGGCCGCTTTCTTGTCGGGCTCGTACCCCCACGCCGTAGCCATCTCGACGCCCTTCGGCGTCAGTCGGTAGTCTTGCGTTCCGGCCTTCCGGTCCGCGCCTGTGCGCTCCGCGAGCCCGGCGGCGACAAGGGCTTTCGCGGCTTTCTTCTCTCCTGCGGAAGATACGCCGGACGATGCCCCTGGCCCGTCCTCGCTGCGCCGATTCGATAGAATTGCCAGCAACGTACTCGCCATGCCGGTAGGCTTGGCCGGGCCGTCCGCGGCGGTCATCTTGTCGGCAGCGGTCGGCTTCGGCGCCGCGTCGGGAGTGCGGATCTCCGCCTCTAACGCTTCGGACATAGACCGCACGGCATTGTTCACGCCCGAGGTCAGTTGTTTGCGTTTCTCCCGGAGCGCTTCATTCCTCTTGTCGCGCTCCGCCTCGTTGCTCATATCCGGGTTGTAGTAGCTGGATTCCGCCGTTATCCGCTCGACAGCGCCTTGCAGGGCCGCACGGACAACCTTGCGGGCCTCTGCCGCGCTTCGGGGCGGTCTGATACTTCCGATCAGCGCTCCGCCGGACGTGTAGCTTGGCGTGTCTCCGTCCCACACCTCTCCGCGGGCCGTCCGGGGCTTGCCCGAGACGATCCCCCACTTGCCCGCAGAATTCGCCACGCCGCTGCCGAAATCCTTGAGAGCAGCGCGCGCCAGTGGAGCCGCGACGAACCCGTCAAACTTCACGAGATGGCCGACCCCGGCCGCTTCGGCGGCCTCCGAAACCGAGCGGGCCACAGACTGGGCCTTCGGGGCTTCTGGCTTCGGAGTCTCGCCCTCTGCGCCCTTGCCAGTTGGCGCGGGCTCGCGTGCCTTGTCTATCTCCGCATTGACGCGCTGCCAGAGGCGGGTGAGCCCGAGCGACGTCTTCGACGAGTAGCCCGCCTCTTCCGTTTCTCCGCGCCGCTTGTGCTCTGTGGAATTCTCGTCTTCTCCGTTGGACTCTTGCGTCAGGAAGTCCGCCCACCGCTGCATATCCTTGGGGTCGGACGGGAGTGTCAGCACGCCCTTGCCGGCCGCTGCGGCAATCTCCCGGGCCGTGTCGCCCTCTGGACTGTCGTCCTCGAGGTACTTATCCGCGAGAGTATCCTTGATCCACCCGCCCCCGAATCCGCCCATGCGAATCTTCGGCCCCTTGCCGGCCTCGCCGCCCTTCACGCCCGTTGTCCGGGCCGGCGGCTCCGTCTGCGGCGCGGCCTTCATGCGATCCGCGGCGGTGCCCTTGCGGGCCGCTGCGACCGATTCGTGTAGGTAGGCGTCGTGCAGCTTGTCAACGATCCCCAGAACCGTCTTGCGGTCGTATTCCCGCTCGACGGCGCCCGCCAGCTTCGCAGCGTCGGCCCACTCGCCATCCTTCAGCGCTTGCACCAGGGCCTTGGCATCGGCCGCAGGGATGCCCCCGCGGCGCTCCAAGCCTTTGATGCTCTGCTCGGCCCCCGCGAGTGTCACTTCGCCGGCCGTCTTCTCAGGCGCCCCGTAGACCCGCTCATGGTCCGCAAGATCCTTTAGGCGCCCGGCCTTCTGTTTCGTGGACCCGTGCTTCTGCGAAGCGTCCACCTCACCGCGCAGCCGGCGGTGGCGGGCCGTGAGGCTATCGCGCTGCTCGTAGTGCATGAGCGTGCGCAGGTTCGCTTCGGTCATATTGATGATGTTGCCGGACTCATCGTGCTTGACCGTGATCATGCCCTTGTCGGCATCGACCTTGGATATGTGGTAGTGCCCGCCGTGCGCCTTGAACGAGGATCCGACCTTCAGGTGCTCTGAGTGAACGATCCCGTGCTTCGTGCCCGGTACGGAGTACCAGTAGCGGTAGCTCTGTTTGCCGCGCGCGTTCGTGTAGGGCGTGCGTTTGATGTACTTGTGGCTCGCGCCCTTCACGAGTCGGAGATCCTCGTCTACCTCGATTGCGATGAGCACGGCGCCGTCCGGGATCTCGCCCAGCGCGAGGGCGTCTCGGTTGACCATGGCCTTTGCCATGTTCATGCGCCCGACCATGGCCGCGGCTTGGTTCCCGCCGATGGGTTCCGGTATCCGCCAACTCTTCGCCGCTTCGTCCGGCCCCTTCTTGGCCCTCGCAGGCGGCTTCCAGGGCTCGCTTGGATCCTTCGTGATCCGGCCCCGGAGTACCGGCGGCGGACCGCCGAAGTCAAACGTGTGGCCCTGTACCTTGTCTGTCCCGTAGGCTTCCGCGAATTTGCCGAACTGCCGCTGCCCCATATCGAACATCGTAGACAGGCGGGTGTCGTACTCCGATTCTTCGATGGTCACTCTGAGCCCGCCGTCCTCGAACCCAATGTCGTGGACCGAACCGCCGAGCATGCCGAGCGTGAACTTCGGCGTCAGCCCGGACACTTCCTGCGAGGCATTCAACAGGGCCTCGCGCATCGGGGGTGTTAGTGGCGCCTCGCGGATCGCTTGCTCCAACTCGCCCTTGATCTCCGCGACCCGGGCCTTGTCGCCGGCAATCTGCGCTGTCTGGATTGCTTCCAGCTTCGGGATACTGTTGGGGACCAGCCTGAATAGCTGCGGTAGCTTGTCCTGTGCGTACAGGCTCAGGTTGTCCGCAACGCGGACCGCGGACGTCATCGCATCCTTCTGCCAGTCGATTCCGGCGTCATCGTGCGTGGCTATCCGGTGCTCTATGTCGGCAAGGGCCGGCTCACCGAAGACGCTGGCGTAGCGGTCGGAATAGTGATCACGGAACAAATGCACGCCGAACTCGTGATGCCTGCCGGTCTGCGCGATGTCCTCGCGAGCGGGACCGGCCGTGTAGCCGATGTCGTGGTAGAGCTGCGTCATCATTCCTTGCAGGCGGTCATTCGCAGAGAATGAGGCGGTCCCGGACGCCTCGAGCGCGTCGAGTACCTGATTCTGCGTGCGAATGTTGCCGGCAAGGTGCCGGATCCCGTGGTCTCCGAGCTGGCGCCTGGACGCTTCGTGAGTCTGGTAGGCAATGTCGCGCGACACGTCCTGCAACATCGAATCGAAGTCTTCGGCGGGCCCATTGATCGAACCCTCGAGGTGCGCTTGCTCTGCGAGCGAACGCATGGTGTCGAGCGTCGAGTGCGCCATATGGACTTCGTCGCCGGCCATGGCGGAAGCGTACCGCCCGAGCACGGCCTTGGCATTGCGCACTGCGGCACCGATCTTGCCGGCGTTGACGTTGCCGGAGACCTTCTCGAGCTTCGGCGGGCGCTTGTCCCCGATCTGCGCTAGCCGCGCGTCGCGGCCGTCTCCCCAGTCGTCTAGGCCGTCCGGCCGCCCCGGGAAGTCCTTTCGCTTTGTCGGCTCTGGCTCTGGCAGGGGTTCGTAGTCAGTGTTGTAGTCCTCATCGTCCATATCGAAGTCATCGTCGGCACCCTTGGGCGCGGGCTTCTCGCCACCCTTGGGCGGCTTCGTTCCGCGCTCTCCGAGCGGGATCGTCGCGTCCCCGTCCTGGCTGTGATCTCCCGTGTTGGCATACTTGTTGCCGGGGTCCGGCTTCGGCGCCTTGCTGGCCTCCAGCGCTTGCAGAGCTTCCGCGAATTGCTCGTTCGTCATGGTCTTCGGGGTCGCGCTGAGACCAGATACCGTGACCTTCCCGTCGCCGGCCGCGTCGATCTTGCCTTTCTTCCCGCCGATCTTGAACTTGGCCCCCGCTACCAGTTTGGCGGCCCCTCGGAGCGCTCGCGATACGGCGCCCGGACGCTTGACCTTGGGACGCATACCGAGCGGAACCATGGCGATTCCGTCCTTGCTGTGGTTTCCGGGGTGGTCCTGTCCCTCTTCGTAGATGTAGTCGAAGCCCCCGCCGGGCTTGGGGATGCGCCGGAGATACTTGTGCCCGGGGCGCTCTCCGCCCGGACCGCCGCCGCCGCCCATGCCCCCAGACGATGAGGAAGAGCCGGCGCTTCCGGCGGCCTTGCGGAGACGGTCACTCACTCTGCTCATGGATTCCCCCGGGGATCTACGGGTCTCGCTTGTCACGGGGAGCATACGGCATATGGAACTGTCCACGCAAAAGCCTTTGGTCCGCTTCGCGAATCAGCTTCGCTTGAACCTCTGCCGCGGTAGGCACTGGCGGCTGATTCTCGATCGGTACCGACTCGCCCCCCTTGTACTCCGATTCGTCCTCATGCTGCGTGGTGCGCCCCGCCGCATCGACCACGGTGTACCCGTTCTCCCCGATGCTACCGCCGCGGGCCCCGCCGCGCATGAGCCGCGCCAGCCCGCGCTCCGCGAACCACGTCGCCATGATCTGATCGGTCTCTTGCACTTGCGTCCGAAGGTCCGACCCGGTGACCGTCGAGAACGCCTTGACCATCGCGCACACGCCGCAGTCGCAACCGTGCGAGTGCCCGTCCATAAGCCCCTTCGGAATCACCCACGCACGGTTCTGGAATTGCACGTCGAGCGACATAACGCCGGTGAGGGGGTCCCACTTGTTCGTGCCGGTCGTCCAAGCCTTGACCCTCGACGTCCATGGCGCCGGGTTCGCTCCGACCGTGCCCCATTCGATGAGACTGGTCTGGTACCCGTTGGATTCGACCATGACGAGATCGGGGCGCCAGCGGTTGTACATGAGCGTCAGGTTGTTCGAGGTCTCCGGGCTACTCCAGGCCCCGCGGCGGGCTTCCAGCAACCACACGGTGCGCCCGTCCGTCCCGAGCGCCACGATCGCGTTGCCCGGCCGCTTGGCGCTCGACAAATCCACTCCGAAGGCCACAACGATGCAACCCGCGGGAACCTCTGCGAACGCCGGGATCGCCACGACGCAGTCCCCGAAGTGGGGGAACGCCTGTGACCCCTCCGAGAACGGGCGCTGCCGCCGGCCGCAGTTGTGCCAAACAGACGACTTCGTCTCCAGGCTATCGAGCTTGACCTTGTCGAAGCCACCGGCGGTCCACAGCGGGATCGTTCCGATGGATAGCCCGAACTCGTACTTCTTGAGGATCGGGCGCTCCGCGGGCTCGTGGACCCGCTGGACGTGCGGCGTAAACGTCCTCGACGTGAGCTGCTGCGCCCACGGGTAGTCCGACAGGTCTAAGCCATCGGAGACTACCGAGCATTCAATGGTGTCGTTCACTGCCGAGACCGCTTGCACCAGGACGCAGTAGGGCGCGTGACGCAGCGTCCGCGAGCCCCACCAGTCCTCATCGTGCCAGCGGGTTCCGATATGCTCTTCGTAGCCTACCCACACCCGGGTCTCGCCCGGCTTGCGCGGCACGATACGCGACTGCCACACGCCCTCTACAGCTTGGCAGACCTTCTCCCGCTCCGCCGGCTTGAGCACGCTGTTGTGCAGGTCCGCCACGTCGTCTACGAGCAACACGTCCGCGCGCACGCCGGTACCCGCGCTCATCACCGTCCGTGCCGCAATCGAGGGGTCCGCCGCTGCGCCGCCCCGCTGGCGCTGCATGTAGAGCCGAAGGTCGGCCGGCGAGCGCCGGTACTTGACGTGCGGGAACAGAAGCATGTACCGGGTCGATTCGATGATGTCTCGAATGAGTCGGATACGCCCGCCCGCGTTTTCGTCACTGTTCGTGAGGATGAGGATTCGCAGGTCGGGGTCTTGGGCGATGATCCACGCCGCTCGGGCCGCGATGCGCTGTACCGACTTCCCGTGCCCCCATGGGGCGAGCGTCACCGGCACCAGCCGGCGGGCCCAACACCACTGCGCGTGCGACTCCCAGCTTCGGTGAATGTCACCCTGTACGAGCGGGACGCCGTCGTCGGAGACCAGGACGGCCTCGCAGAACGTGTGGAAGCCCTCTGCGGTGGGTTGCAGGCACCGCTCGCGCAGGTCGATAAGGGACTGCGCCGCGCGCCGCCGCAGCCCCTTGCTGGTCGCTATCCGGCGTGCTAGTGCCCCTTCGGCCATCTAGCGCTTGCCGCCGATGGGCTCGATTGTGCGCGGCGGCCCTCCGATTGGCACGGGGCTTGCTTTGCGAAGCGCGTCCGGCTTGGGCTTCCCGCACTTGGAGCACGTTTCGGTCGCGTTCTGGTAGCCGCAGTCGCAGAGCCAGATCCGGGAAGGGCGGCCCTTCATGAGCGGTGTCAGGTCATCGGACGTCAGCATCGGAACCTCCGTTGTCGCCGTCAGCCTCCGAGCGCTTCGTCGAGCGCTTCGGCCACCGCGTTCACGACTGCGATGAAAATGTGATCTTTCTTGCGCTGGGCCGGCGGAAGCTCCGCGTATTCGACCATGCACGGGTGCGTCTTCACGTCGGGATCCTTGGTCGCGCCGTCCAGCGCTCCCGTCACGCCATCGCGCGCAGAGCTTCGCTGCCAGTCTGGGGCGTCGTCCCAGGACGGCTGCGAGTAGTCTCCGATGCCGATGCAGTACGCCCGGTTCGCTTCGTGTGCGGCCCTAGCGCACGCCTCGATGATTTTCCCATGCTTCATTCCGTTGCCCCCTTCGCTCCGTTGTCAGTACCCGCGGCGGCCTTCGCCGCTGGCGCCTTGTTCTTGGCCTGATCGGTCGGCGGGCATACTTTTATGTAGGCACCCCACCCGCCGGGCGCGTTGCCGCCCAGCTCGAGACACACGGGAAGACACCCCGACAGGATCAACGCGAGCGGCACTGCCAGAAGCCACTTCATAGCGTCCCCGGTCCTGAGTCTCCGCAAGCGAGGCACTTCCACGGGCCGATCTTCACTCCCGGCCCCTGTTCTCCGTCCACACGAACACTCACGGCCCCACACTTGCAGGACTGCCATGCGCCGGCCGGTTCCTTCCTGTATCCCTTCGTGGTCCTCGGGGCGATGACGTGCCCCTCCCCGTCCCAGCCCTCATCTTCCTCGCTCGCGTCGCTCCCGGAGCTTTCGGCCAGCTCCACGGCGACGCGCACCGGATCGTCTTCGGGCTTCAGGAATCGGGAGAGGAAGGCCATGACCCGCAACCCGTCGATCGCGACGTTCCTTGCGAAAAGGCCGGCGTCGCCAGGGCAGAGCGGATCGCCGTCCGGCAGGTAGGCTTCCCATAGCTCCCGGAACTGGTCCTCAGAGAACGCGACTCCCCCGTGAACGAAGCCCGCGCCCTCTCGCTTGATCTCTTCTGCGCTTCGCGGTGTCGCCGCGAAGTCTCCGACGATCGTCTTCGGTCGCATGATCATGGTTCGTCCGCCTCAATCCACCGCTTGCAGTGCTCGCACGCCCACGCCGATGCAGCACTCGCCCCCGCAGTCCTGGCATTGCCGACTCATGGTTGGTCCTCTTCCTTTTCTGCATGCAGAGCGCGCACGAGGCGAGCCACCGCCGGATGATCTTCGCCCAGTTCGGTAGCAATTTCCTCGCACGCCGACAGCGCTTCGCGTTCGTCAAACCGAGTAGCCGAGACCGCATCTTCTATGCCGGACAGGGCATCTTCGCGCCGTGCTCGCATTGATAGCACGGGGCATTCTTCTTCCCGAGCGCGGTTGCGTCCGTGTAGCCTTCGATGCAGGCGTCGGCGGCTACGGGCCGCTCCCTTTTCGGACACCGGATCTTGTCGGTCGCGTTCATCGGCCCCCCTTTCCCGCCAGCAAAGCCTCGAATAGTTCCGGCTTCCGGCGCTCGAACTCGTCAATCTCTCGCTGCGTCCTGTCGTCCGGTATCCACCGGGAGTCTCCGGCCATGCCGCCAGGGTGCCCTGTCAGCCCGCGGTAGATGCTGTCCGCGTTGAATCCGTGGAAAGTGCTGCGCAGCCAGACGTGTACGCAGGCGCCCATCCAGTTGCGCGCGTCCATCGACTCCCGCAGCGGCATCATCTCGAAGCCGTCGAACCCCGGAAGGAACATGCCCGTTACCAGCGTGAAGCCGCCGCCCTCGCGCGCCGTGAAGGCCGCGGGCTTGAACTCGTCGTTCATCGGTCCCCCATGACGCCACCGGGGTGACCGGAGAATCCGATGTAGCGATAGAGCGCAAGCCGCTCCGTTACCACGAGGAATCGGTACGCCTTTGCCTCGCTCACCTCTGCGTCGGCCCGAAGCCCCTTCTTGCGCATCAAATCGGCGGCGTACTGCCCGACATGGGCCGCAGCCGCGCACGCCTTTATGGCCCTCTCCAGGCGGCCCTCGCGGTCGCACGGACGGACCGAGTCGGCCCATTCGACCGACAGGTAGGCGTCGTCGAAGATGATGGCGCCGTCCACGCAGCGCGTTGGCGTTCCCATTCCTGTGTCCATTCAGTCTAGCTCCCCGTTGTAGGGCCGCGTTTTGAGCCCCGACCACCCCGCCTCTTCGAGCGCTTCGATCACCGTCTTGCCGCCGGGCGGCGACACGGAGACCACGATCCGCCACCCTTCCCATCCCCTTCGGCGGGGCTCGTAGACCGCGGAAAAGAAGTTCGGAGCGGCTTCCGGGTCCGCTTCCTGCAAGTGGCGCAGTCCAGCCGCGTGCAGGTACAGCGTGTTCCTGAGCAGGCGCTTCAGGATGCCTTTAAAGGCGCTCATGGTCCTACTCCCGCCGCGCGATGGCCGCGTTCGCCCACATGACGGCCTCTTCGATCTTCGTGAGCGCCAGCGCCCGCTCGCGCGACTCCGGGCACAGCGTCATGACGTAGCGGGCCAGCGCCCCCGCCTCGTGCCGGAGAACGACGTACTTGTCCAACTGGCCGTCCTTCGGAGCGTGGTAGCTGAAGCGCACGTCGATCTCCGCTACCTCTTCCGGCGTCAGCATGCGGCCGGTGACGTTGATCCCTTCGGGGAGCGGTCGCGGGTCTAGCTTCCCGCCGCCCGAGGCGGGCAGGTCGATGACCAGATCCGTGAACCCTTCGGGCCCGTCCTCCCATCGGCCTACACGGATGCCCTGCCCGTTCTCATCCGTCGTGTCCGCGAACATGAGATCGGGGGAGTCCGGGACCGGCGTGAACGAGAACCGGATCTGGCGGCCAGGGACGCCATGAGCGGCCTCAAGCTCCGCCTTCAGCTCATCGATCCGGGCCGCTTGGTTGTGCTCAAGCGTCGAGTTGTAGCCGATGCACTGCCCGTCTGCGTTGACCAGGACGGCCTCGCAGGTTCGGCACAGGTGGCGGCCTTCACCCTTGTAGGCCCATACGTGCCCGCAGTAGGTGCAGACGTACCGACGCAGGAGTCTCTCGCGGGCCAGCGGCATCCCGGCCGGTCGAGCGTCCGTCCCCGTCCCCGCGTAGGGGTTCGCCTCTGCGAGCTTGGCGACGAAGTCATCGGAGACGCGGCCGGAGAAGTTGCAGTTCGGGCAGCTCGGCCCGGCGCCGCCGACATCGTGTCCCCATGACTTTCCGCACGCCCTGCACGTCACTAGGCCATCGGAACCGTCGCCTTCGTACCAGCTTCCGATCTCGCCCTCTCCGATGCCGCCCCAGTCGGCTACTCGCGTCATGTTGTCTCGCTCCACTTGGTCCCTACCTCTTCCGGCGCGGCCACGGCTGCAACCGCCTCACGCGCCTCTCGGAGCGCTTCTGTCGCGCCCGGCTGAATGCTCCCATGGTCAGGGGTCCGGTCCCCTCCGGGGGTTCCTGCGGCCTCCGGGCGAGCGCCCAGAGTACCGCTTCGGTCATCGCAGCTATCCACGCCCGGTACGCCGCTGCGAGCGCCGCCCGGTCGATGTCCCATTGGAGCGACCGACCGTAGCGGTCGTATTGCGGGTAGTACGAGCACCCGTACATCATTTGCCCCGATCCCGGACGCCGTAGGCGAGACGCCCAATCTCCCGGTCCAGCTTGCGCTCGGCGGCAGGGGCGGTCGATGGTCTCCCGAACGTGCGCCCGCAAGCCTCGCAACCGCGTGGGTACGTGTGCCCTCCTAGGATCCTCGCTGTTCTTTCAGACCCACAGGACGGACACTTCACGGGGTTCTTGCTCTTCATCGGGCGCTCCTACGCATCAGGGTTCGGCACAGCCTCCATCTCGGCGCGGCACTTCGGGCAGTGAGCCATCGCGCGGTTCCCGCCCGCCACCTTCGTGACGAAACCGCACGTCGGGTTCTTGCAGACATAGAGCCCCGGCTGGTACGCAATCGGCGGCCGGACCGGCTCGGTCGGCTCTGGCAGCGCCACGGGCGCCGGCCAGTCGAGCGCCTCGCACAGGGCCTCCATGGACGCGGCAGCCACACCGCCGGGGGCACCCGGGACGTGTACGCGAACCTGACCGGACCGCACCTGCTCGAGCTGGACGACGTCCTGCGCCCGCACCACGACGGCGCGGCTTGTCTCCGCGTCGGTGAAGGCGATGCTTCCGCACAGGGCCAAGCCGGACTTGAGCGGTAGTTCGCCCGTGATGGGATCCATCTCGCGCATGCGCGCCCTGTTCGAGAGGATCTCCCAAGAGGCCCCGTCGAGCGGGTTGGGATCCTTCGGCGGCTCACCGGCGATGGGCTCTGCCGCCTTCGGGGCCTTCGGGGCCGTGCTCTTCTTGCGTGGCATAATCACTCTCCGTCCGCCGCTTTGGCATCCTCTTTCGATAGGTAGTATTTGAGCGCGTCGCTAACCGCCTCTGGGCCGTCATCGACGCCGTCAGGAACACGGCCGGCGAGCATGTAGAGAAGCTCCGGGAGCCCCGCTTCGTCGATGCTCGCGAGCGCCGCCTTCAGGTCTTCTGGCACGTCTACGTCGTCTCCAGGGTCCACAGTGGGGCGCATGCCCTCAATCGCGTACTTCGCTCGGATGGTCGATTGCATCGAAGCGATCAGCTTGAAAATGTGCGCGGTCGGCCATTCCTCGCGGACCTCGACGTCCTCTTCCCACCACGCCGCCTCTGCCTCCGGGTTCCCTATGACGTCCGCCGGCATAGACGCTGCGGTACCGTCTTCGGCCCGCACGCACAGCGGCGAAAGGCCGCCCATCATGGCCGCCCGGTCCCGAATGTCCTTTACTTGCCACCGCGGCATGTAGCGCACCCGGTTCCCGTGGTGAATGACCCCCTCTTGCAGGTCGAGCAACCCGTCGAGTGAAAGCCGATCCCGCTCGAGCGACCGAGCCCGCATTTCTGGCAGGAGTACCCGCAAGGCGGCCACCTGCCCCACGGCACCGGATGCCGGCCGCGCCCGCGGCACCATCGCTTGTCCGGCCCCTCGAGGCACGGGAACGTAAGACGGGGGCTTAGGGCCATCGGTCCCGGGGTCTGCGACCGTCAAGGCCAGCGGGCGAGCGCAGGCCCTCGAGACGACGGTTTTGCCGATATGGACCCCATGATTCTCCTGGATTAGCGCCGCGATGGCCCGGAATGATTCACCAGCGTCCCGCCATTTGAGAACTTCGGCGTGCAGCCCAAGCTCCTCAATTCGCGTCACTTTCCCCGCACGCCGGGCCACTCGCGTCCCGGATTTGTCCCTGGCCCGCTTCGCGCTCAATCGTCCTCCGGAACTTCCCCTCGGTTCCACGCATCGCGGAACTTTTCGAGCTGTCCCACGTTCCCCACATATAGGCCCGCGGGGGTCCTACTTATGCCGGTCACCTTGGATGGGAATGCGTCGGCCCTCCGATGCACCGTTGCTTCCGACACGTCGAGCACGTCGCTGATAGCCCTGGCGCCCTTTACCAGTCGATCCGGCGGCTTGAGCGGCGGTCCCGCCTTGCTTCCCAGTAAGCCTGCGCCCCTTGCGGCCGTTCGTAGCTTCTGTTCTGCCTCACTCATGGTCGCCTCACCTGTAATACGTCACACCTACGCACAATTGCGCAAGCCTGATCAAGAGGTACCAGACCGGGCGAGCGAAGCGCAACATTATCGTTGCGGTGTCGTCATTTGTTGACGGTTCCTGTCCGTTCTGCGAGGCTGCCCGTGCATCAATCGACACGCCGCATGGCGCGGCCACGAACGGAGGGAGCTATGGGAAACGGGAGCAACGGGAGCAACAGGAGCAAGGCCGTAGACGCGGCACAGCGGCACGCGGAAGAGGTATCGCGGTGGGCGGAGCACAAGGCTCGTCAGGCCGACGAGATCGCGGACTACATGCAGCGGGTTGTCGTGGCGGGCGAGCGGTTTGGGCGAATGTCGCTGTGCTTGCAGGGGCTATCCGCCACCTTCGCAGAGGGTGCGATGGCCGATCCGCCGAGCCTGTCAGTCGTGGACGATGAGCCCGCCGAAGAGACCGAAGAGACGAAGGCGCTCCGAACGGAGCGTAACCACCTCCGACAGGTAGTCCGAAGCCTGAAGCGGGAGACCGCTGCGCTGGCCCTGGAGTGCCGCGAGGCGCGCCCCCCGAAGTGGTTGCTCGACTTCGCAAAGGGTACGCCCGGTCGCTTGGCGGTACAGGCGCACCTCACGAAGCGCGATGAGTTCGAGATCATGGGCGGGGTAGGACAGAAGGCCCTCCGTTGGGCTCGCGACTGGAATCGCGCCCACGGTGGCGCCTGGGCTATCGCGAGCATGCGCCGTGAGCCCGGCGAGATGCCTGCGGTGAGTGCCGAGATCGTGGAGCTGCGAGGCATGGACGCGGTCGCAGTGGCTACGGCCGAGAAGATGCTGGTCGATCTCGCAATGTCGAACGGAGAGGTGTTCTACAACCTCTCGCCCACCGATCCGGCTGTCGCTACCGCGCTGCGGGACTTCCCGGAGACGGTTTGCCTGTCCGTGATCGTCCCTCCGAGCCCGGAAGGCCCGTTCTGCTGGGATATGGAAGCGCAGGGCGCCCCGGACTGCGTCGGAATGCCCCTGTACGAAGTGGTGACCGGGACCGCCGAGACCGACGTGGAAGCGCTTGTCCGCCTCGGAGACGTCAGCGTGGAGGATGGGGCCGCCCGCATCGACTTCGGGGATCTGGAGTCGTTCACGTCCGGTACCGCGAAGCTCCGTTCGGACCGCCCGGGTGCCTACGGCCTCGCGTTCGTTGCGAGGGATGGGGACGCGGTCACGCACGCGACGATCTACCCGCCGTCCGTGCGGGAAGCAGCCGAGCGCATCGCGGGCTACGGTCCGTTGCGTCGGGCGTGGCACCGGCTGGTAGGGCGCGGGTAGTCCGATGGGGCGCGTGTACATGCCGAGCCGGATTCGTGAGCTGCGCGAGGCCCGCGGCTGGAGCCGGGGAGAACTGGCCCGGCGCATGCGCGAGGCTGGACTAGGCGGCCTGCACAAGCTAGACCGGCGGCTTGTGTGGGCCTGGGAGCGCACCGGGAAGGGGTCTCGAC
>Ga0208904_1000309_pt1 | contig 42597 bp, 35 predicted proteins | sample AntAceMetag02UKB_FD_184774 | JGI IMG/M metagenome (GOLD analysis project Ga0208904, IMG submission 184774) | Saline lake microbial communities from Ace Lake, Antarctica - Antarctic Ace Lake Metagenome 02UKB (SPAdes) (version 2) | ecosystem: Environmental > Aquatic > Non-marine Saline and...
CACAAAAGAAAGTTTCACTTAAAATATTTTTGGTTCATAATTTTGCCACCGCTAATATATTTAGCAAGCTATATCCCGATGTTTTTAACAGGTCATGATTTTGGTACGTTTATTGGAGTTCAAAAACAAATGTGGTGGTATCACACAAGACTGGAAGCAACTCACTCATATACATCACCTTGGTGGAGCTGGCCATTTTTGGTCCGGCCAATATATTTATATACAAGCAATGTTGTTAACAATGCTGTTGCTAGAATTTATGCGATGGGGAATCCGATTGTTTTTTGGTTTGGTGCGGTTTCAATTTTCTTTAGCACTTTTATAGCGTTTGTTGAAAGAAACAAAAAGATTGGTTTTATTGTTTTTTCGTACTTTATCTTTTTTGCTTCTTGGGCCGCATCGCCAAGAATTATGTTTTTGTATCATTACTTACCAGCAATACCATTTATGGCGATTGCGATTGGTTTTGTTTTAAAAAGATTTCCGAAAACAATCATTCCTTTTTTTGCGACTTCTTTGGTCGTTTATCTGTTCTTTTTTCCACATTTGACTGGATTATCAGTGCCGATATGGTTAGACAAAATGTATTATTGGTTCCCGACTTGGAGATAATACTAGAGAGCTAGGGCGAACGAGATTAGTATCAAGAGGATTCCTGCTGCTCCACCAATGATGGTTGGGTAGGCTACTCCAGCGTCTGGCAATTCTGGTTCAGCTGTTGAAGAACTGGTTGCCGTTGGACTACCAGTAGGTGTGGCGGTTGGGCTGTCTGATGGTGTTGCCGTTGGACTACCAGTAGGTGTGGCGGTTGGGCTGTCTGATGGTGTTGCCGTTGGACTACCAGTAGGTGTGGTTAGTGTAAATGTTAGGGCGGTACAGCTTTCTGCAGTGGTGGCTGCTTGTGGTTGGCTGGTGGGAGCCGTTGGAGCTACTGGCTCTTGCCTTAATTGGTAGAGTCTTATCGCTGTAAAGACAGCCACACCAGCGAGTGCTATTGTCGCTATTACTATTAATATTGTTACAATTTTTTTCTTTTTCATGTTAGAACCAACCTATGCTTGTGTGATGTAATTCTGCATTTATGGTAAATGTAGGCACATCTTCAGGAATTGTGTATTCATCGTAGAATTCATTAGTACTTGGTCTTTTTGCAGTAACTTCTGGTTTTAGGGTTCCGTTGATTGTAAATCTTGCTTTATCGATAGCACCAGAATTGGTTTTACCAGAAACTGTAAACCGTACAACATCACCAGCAACCAAACTTGACAGATTTGTTATTACATTCCACTCAGCATCAAACGCTTTTATAGCAAGACAATTGCAATCAACTCCTGGAGGCAAAGTAGGTTTAGCTGTAGGTTTAGCTGTAGGTGGCGTTGACCCACAAGTACAACATGTCATATCAGGTCTAGAACAATCAGTTGTTCCATCATTCCAACATTCTTGAGGACAATTATCGACACCCATACAACTTCCCCCAATCTCCACACAAGTACTATATTTTGTTGGTGTAGATTTTTCACCACAACACCACCTATAATCCATGCCACTAAAACATCCACTTCCATTATTAACAGTTGTTCTATCTTCATCCCCACAAGGATTTTCATAACACTTACCTTCTGCCTCTAAACACTCATAATCATAAGATTTAGCCGCATTAGGGACACAACACGTTTTGTCAGGTCTAGAACAATCAGTTGTTCCACTCACCTTAGAAGAAGTTACAGGACAATCATCGACACCTATACAACTCCCTCCAATATCATTACAAGTATTATATTCTGTCGGCGTAGGTGGATCAGGTTTTGGATCAGGTTTTGGATCAGGTTTTGGGGCAGATCCACAGAATAATCCTGTACAGTTTGACAAACTTGTGGAAACAAAGGTTGGATAGTCATATTTTGTCTCTGAGGCGGGGGTACATTTAACGCAGGATGTGGCACCAGAACAAGCATAGTCGCCAACAGCCACTCCGTTGCAACCCCCAGCTGCTTTTTCTCTAATGTCTTGTTGATTTTGAACTAAGATTACACCCGCCCCAATTCCTCCAACCAAAACTAAGACCCCAAGGATTGTCGCAATCATTTTTTTGCCAACAGGTTTTTTCCCTCCGCCGCCCGACGTTGTTATAACAGGGGGAATATTGGGAATATCTTGGGTTGCTTTTTCTGTTTCTGGAACGGGTGTTGTGCTAGGAATTTCGGATTTAGCTTCTTCAACTATTGGTGGTGGTGGGGAGTAAGCGCCATCTACCATAGGAGGTGGCGTAGTAGTTTGCTGTCCGGAATTGCCAACGGGAGTGGTCGCTGCTGGCGTTGTTGGACCAGTAGGGTTGTCAGTAATTGGTTGATTTGTGTTTATCGTCTTGTCTTCGTCGGGCATGTATTAATATTATATTTTTTTACGATTTTTTGAAAGTAAAGAAACCAAGCGTCAAACTAAAAATAATTAATCCTATCCCCATTATGGAATATATAATTGTAGGTTTCAAGCTTCCTGAGTCTGTGGCGACAGAGGCAGGGGAAATAGGTGTGGCGGTTGGCGATGATGCGATTGCTGGTGTCGGACTCGCTGATGGCGTTGGCGATGATGTTGGTGTTGCAGTTGGTGTTGCCGAAGGTGTTGATTCAAAAGCTGGCCCTTCGGCTGCTTGCACTATAAAGGTGCGCGTTAAAGTTCTTAGTATTCCACCAGTGTCACGCCAGGTAATAGTTATTTTATGAGAACCCTCACTGAGTCCTTCGGGAGAGCTCCAATTCCAATCACCCAATGAGTCAATTGTTGTTTGTTCGGTAACGGGATCAGATTCGACCGTAATTGTTATTGCTGTTCCTGGCGGCCCTTCGCCGAAAAATTCAGGTTCAGTGCTGGTGATTGCTTCACCTTCTTTAATGTTTTCTAGTGTAACCGTTTCCGTAGAAGACGCTGTTGCATCGTCTGATATTTCAAATCCCGAAGACGCTGTTGCATCGTCTGGAAGATTTATATTTGCTTTTGGAATACCACCGGGATTACTGGCTGGTTCATTTTTAAAATCCATACTTTCCCCTAGAATTATTGGAGGAGCTGGTTTGGCTGCGATTGGATATATTTGAGCTGTGGCGACACCGCGTGGACCTGCTTGAACAAAGATTTCAACAAGAGTAGTTGTTTCGTTTATCTCAACAAAGGAAGTAAGGTTTTGGTTTCTTGCTGAGGAAATAGGTACAACCCAACTACCATTTTGTGATGTTGTTGTTGATAGGGGGCTTGCTCCAGCCAAAGTTATGTAAACAATTGCTTTATCAGCTGGTGTGCCGGTGGCTGTTAAAATTGTTCCAGAAATAGAGTTTGAAGTTGATTGATCAACAAGTTGTGGCCCAGTAGTTATTTGCCAAGGGATTCCATCATTATCAAAACTGATCCCGTCTGAGCTTAATTCATAATAGTAGGCTTTGTTGGGAGTAAGCCCCTGCACAGTAACGGAATGAGTGTTGCTTGTTTCGCCTATTTCGTTAAGCTCAGTTTTCGACAATGCGTTTTCAGATTCTCCCCAGAGAATAAACCCACTGGTTTCTTTGTCGGTAGCCCAGGAAACAGTAAAAGAAGAATCGGTTGTATTTGTGACTCTTATGTCTTTTGGAGAAGCTTGTGGAGAAGCCCCTGATTTAAAAATTTGTTCATTTTGAACAAGAAAAATTCCAGCCGCCAAGCCGATAATTAAAAGAATTATCCCTAAAAAAGTGGGAATTTTATTTTTTTTCATAGAGTGGTGTCTCCTGATTCCGTAGCTTCATTTGTTTCATCTGTTGTTGCGCTTTCAGTTGCTGCTTCTTGTTCTTCTGGTGCCTCTGTCGGTTCAGGTGAAGCCGTTGGCGATGGGCTGGGGGAAGTGGTTAAAACAATTTCTGCCAATTCGCTCTCAATAAAAAATATTTTATTACTTACTTTATCAAGAGTATCTATATCAAGAAGAGGAGAAATCGGTCTTAACACCTCATCTGACACCTTGACTGGGACTTCTGCGGTAAATGAGCGATAGGCGCTAAATCCAATCCAAAATAAAATTGTGACAAGAGACAATATTCCGAGAGTAACAAATTTTGGTTGCTTGATCTTCTTCATTTTAGTGTCGTTTCTAAGTTCTCCTTAAGATAAGGTGTTCGACCAGTAACTACAAGAACTAGATTTTGTGTTTCTTCGAGCTTGGGCGAAAGGAGGTTGAGGGCATCGATTTTTATTGGTCTTCTCATATCTTCTAGTGCAGAAAGAAAGTTGGATACGCCCTGGTAACTTCCCGAAATGCTTACTGAAAAAGTTATCCCCTTTGAATTTTCTGGCAATGGTGTTAATTCTTTTTTGGATCTCTGTTCTTTTTCTGGGCCGAGCAGGATAACTTCCCCAATTGTAATACCAAGCAGGTTAACGGGGTAATTTACAGCAAGGCCTTCTACTTGTCGTACAAAAAGATCCGGCGCAGGATCGTTAGGGACAGCGGTTTTAAGTAAACTAATGGAAGCTTCTTCTTGGAGGTATAGAGTTTGTGCCTTCTGTAGGTTTTCAATTTTAGTATTCATTTTACTAATCGTTTCTTCTTTTGCCTCTATTTCCTTGAGAAGCTCAATAACAGTAAGAAGGGTTGGTTTTAAAGCAAAAAAAGCGAAAAATGAAAGAGCGCCTAGGGTAAGTAACAACTCTAAGAAACTTTTTAAATCAGCGCGCCTCTTGTATATATTTACGATGTTTAGGAAATATGATCGGTATCTTAAATAGTCTTTTCTCCAGCCCAAAGCCATTTTATTTGTCCTCCTTAGTATTTAGCGTTATTTTAATTGCAAAATTCAGCAAAATTTGAGTATCTTTGTCGGTGCTAATTTGAGTTATGTTTACCTCTTTGAATTCCTCATTTGCCTCTAAGTTGGCTACGAATTGAGCAATACCTCTTTCGTTGGGGGAGATACCTTCGATTTTTAAATCAGAGCCAACAAAAGAAAAAGAAGAAAGAACAATTTCTGGAGGAACAAGTGACGAGACACTGTTCAGGTATCCTGTTGTTGGTTGATCGACTTCGGTGAGGTCTGAAAAAATATTTAATTTTTGTTGAACGCCTCGAAATTCATTTTCAAATTCAGCAGAAGCGACAAGAATGGCTTGTTTTTGTGTTATTAGGTCGTTAAGGTCAGCTGATTTTGCGTCAAGCCAGAAGCGGGAGAGGAAAACCATCATGACAAATATTTCTGTGACAATGACAATTATTCTAAAACTAGATAAAAGCCAAGCCAAAACACGTCCCAGTGTTGATTGGGCAAACTCTTCTTGCGGGAGCAAGTTTATTTTGTTTTTCTTTTTTCGGGCAGCCATATGGTTATAGCAAGATTAACTAAACAAGCATATTAGATAAGGGCGGTATTAACCACCATTTCGTGCCTTTTTCCTTAATTCAAACTATACCATATGGAGAGCCTTACACAGAAGCTTATTTTTTCGTTGTTTTTTTGGAGGTTTTTGCAGATTTTTTGGGCAAAAGTTTAGAAAGACTGCTTTTCATTCTTGCTGCTTTGTTTTGGTGAATAATCTTTCTTTTGGCGGCGCGATCTGTCAAAGAGACTGCTTCCTCAACTGTTTTTTCTGACTTTTTGCTTTTTGCTAATCGAATAGCGATTTCTAAACGAGATCTAAGAGCGCTGTTTATTTGCGCTTTTTTCTTTGAAGATCTTAGTGCTCTTTTGGCTGTTTTTGTAACTGGCATATTGTTTAAAAGGTTTGTTAAAATTTCCTATACGATAATCACTGATTTGTGAGTATAATCTAACAAGGCTAAAATATCAATAAAGCTATTACTTAAGTATAAGCCTTTAACAAAAAACGTAAAATGGTTAACAAAATTATCTCAAAAAGTAAAAAAATATTTACATCTCCACAGTCCTCTGTTCTTTCTGCTGCATCAATAATTATGTTAATGGTTGTGGCTTCTCGCATATTAGGACTGGTTCGTCAAAGGGTTTTAGCGCATTACTTTGCTCCTGCGGACTTAAGCTTGTTTTTTGCAGCCTTTAGGCTTCCAGATTTAATTTTTGAGGTTTTGGTTTTTGGAACGTTTTCTTCAGCTTTTATACCCGTTTTTACAAAAGCACTTAAAAAAGGAAAGTCAGACGCTTGGAGAATTGCAGGTACTGTGACCAATATAAGCCTTTTGATTTTCGGTGTGTTTGCTATTATAGCCGGTATTTTTGCCGATAGTTTGTATGCTGTTTTTGCTCCTGGATTCGGGCCAGTCGAAAGGGCAGAGATAGTCAAAATAGCTAGAATTCTTTTTGCTGCCCAAGGATTTTTTGTCGTAAGTTATGTTTTGACCGGGGTTTTGGAATCACTAAGGCGTTTTCTAGTGCCGGCTTTAGCCCCATTGTTTTATAACTTAGGAATTATTTTTGGGACGATATTTTTGGTTTCGGATATGAAACTAGTATCGCCTGCAATCGGTGTGTTTGTTGGAGCAGGTTTACACTTTTTAATCCAACTTCCCTTGGCCATTAAATTGGGCTTTAGATTTTCGCCATCGATTCGTTTGACTAAAGATGTAAAGAAAATAGGGAAACTTGCACTACCAAGAATATTAGAGCTTTCATTTTTACAAATAACAAAAACAGTAGAGTTGTTTTTAGCGTCTATAATTTCAACAGCTTCTTACACTTACTTTACCTTTGGTAACTCGTTGCAGCTTTTGCCAGTGGGCTTATTTGGAACCTCTATTGCAAAAGCGGCTTTACCCACACTGGCAAGACAAGCAGAAAATATGAAGAAGTTTCGAAAGACCTTTTACAGCGCCCTTTATCAAATAGTTTTCTTGGTTTTACCTGTGGCTACGATATTAGTGGTATTAAGGATTCCGATAGTAAGACTTGTTTTTGGGAGCGACATGTTTGATTGGGAGGCGACTGTTCAAACTGGAATGGTGGTTTCTACATTCGCCGCCGCCGCTGTTTTTCAAGCTGCCAACGCTTTATTGTCTCGGGCATTTTACGCACTTCATGATACTAAGACGCCAGTTATAGTTTCAATTAGCGGAATTATTATAATAGTACTCGCTGATTTTATTTTTATTAAAAGATTGGGGCTTCCTGTTTGGGGATTAGCACTTGCTTATTCAATTGGTTCTACCTATCAAGCGATTTTGCTCTTTATTTTGTTAAGCAAAAGAATAGGCAAAGAGTCTCTTTTTAAACTTGTTTCCCCGATTTTAAAATCAGGAATTTCTGCCATTGGGGCAGGCTCCGTCATGTATTTTGTTCTTAGGATTTTTGACAGGTCGGCCTGGGTCAAAAGACTATCTTTTCTTGGCAAGATTGAAGCATCTTCAGTTATTCCTTTTGAAAAATTTGTTTTAGATACACGATACACGGGGAACTTATTAGTACTAACAATTGCTGTTTCCTTAATGGGCCTTTTTGTGTATTTGGGGTTGGCAATCATATTGAAGCAAAAAGAGGTAAAGATATTCTTTGATTTATTAAAAAGAACTTTTATTAAACGCAAAATAGCTCCCATACCGCTTAAAAAGCAGGAGCCAATTACTCCAACGCAAACTGATACGACGACTATCCAATAGAGGCAAAAAGGTCTTGACATGAATTAGCACTCGTGTTAACCTACTGCTAATGACAGACGGAATTACGGCTAGACAAACACAAATTCTGAAAAGTTTAATTGATGAATATATCGAAACGGCAGAGCCTGTTGGCTCTGAGGCTTTGGATAAAAAATACAATTTAGGTGTATCTCCGGCAACAATAAGAAATGAAATGGTTTTGCTTACAAAAACTGGTTTCTTGAGGCAACCACACACATCAGCCGGTAGAATTCCTAGCCCTAAAGCAATGAAATTTTATGTGGAGCAATTAATGGAGGAAAAACAAATGAGCTTAACAGAGGAAGTAAAAGCAAAAGAAGAGATTTGGGACTCCAGAAAAGATTTACCACAGCTCTTGGAAGAAGTGGTCCACGCTTTAGCTGATCGAACAAAAAGTTTAGCAATAGCTGTTACAGACGATGGTGAAGTTTCCCATTCTGGGTATTCAAATGTTTTTTTAAGTCCAGAATTTGCTGATCTAGAAGTTTGTGCAAATATTTTTGCCTTCCTAGAAGAAAGCAAGGGACTTCACGAGCTTTTCTTTGAAAAGGTTCAGGGAGAAACCCCCGTGGAAGTGGTTTTTGGGGAAGAATTGGGTTGGCTAGGAATGTCTCCAATAGGTATAATTGCAACTAGATTTAATGCGGGTAAAAAACGTGGGGCGTTGGGGATAATTGGACCAGTTAGGTTAAGTTATCCAACCATTATTCCGATATTGCGATATTTTGGAAACCTAGTTCAGGAGATAGCAGAATGAAAAAACAAACAACAACAAAAGTTAACGAGAAAGAGCTAGAAAAAGTAAAGAACCAATTAGTACGTGCTCTGGCAGATTACGATAATTTAAGAAAGAGGATTGAAAGAGAAAAAGAAGGTTTCGAGAAAGTAGCTAGTATTAAATTTGCCATCAAAATGTTAATTATTTTTGATATGTTAGAAGAGACACAAAGGCACTTGAAAGATTCTGGAATTGTTTTAATATTAGAAGAGTTCAGGAAGATTTTGAGAGAAGAAGGAATTGAAAAAATTGAGGCAAAACAAGGTGATAAATTTAACGAAGAAATATGTGAAGCTGTTGAGGTTGTAAAAGGTGGAAAAGATGGAGAAATTGCCGAAGTCGCACTAAGTGGATGGAAATTTAGTAATGGGCCAATAATTCGTCCAGCAAAAGTTAAAGTATCGAAAGGAAAATAAAATAAAATGTCTAAAATAATTGGTATAGATTTGGGAACAACAAATTCTGTTGTGGCTGTTATGGAAGGGGGAAGACCGAAAGTTATTCCCGCGGCTGATACTGGTCGAAATCTTACTCCAAGTGTAGTAGAACCAATTAAGAATTTAGTTGGAGATGTGGCCAAGCGTCAGATGATTCTTAATCCTAAAAATACAATTTCTTCCATAAAGAGAATGGTGGGTAGAAGAATTGGAGATGCCGAAGTTGAGAAAACAAAAAAAATGGTTTCATACGAAATAGTAGCCGGAAAGGACAAAACGGTAGCCGTTTCAGTTGAAGGCAAAATTTTTACACCTCAGGAAATTTCAGCAAGAATATTAATGAAACTAAAGAAGGACGCTGAGGATTATCTTGGGGAAGAGGTTGAAAAAGCTGTTATTACGGTTCCAGCTTATTTTGATGATGCTCAACGACAAGCTACCAAGCAAGCTGGGAAAATCGCTGGATTGAAGGTTGAAAGGATAATCAACGAACCCACGGCAGCCGCTTTGGCGTACGGACTTGACAAAAAGAAAGCAGAGAAAATTGCTGTTTATGATCTTGGTGGCGGAACATTCGACATTTCAATTCTCGAATTAGGAGAGGGAGTTTTTGAAGTGAAATCCACTAATGGAGACACGCATTTGGGCGGAGATGATTTCGATGAAGCAATTGTTGATTGGATAGCCGCTGAGTTTAAGAAAGACAACGCTGTAGATCTTAGAAAAGATAAGCAGGCCCTTCAAAGAGTAAGGGATGCCGCAGAAAAGGCAAAAATTGAATTATCGGCAACTCAGGAAGTTGAAATTAATCAACCTTATATTACTCAAAGAGATGGTCAACCCCTTCATTTGACAATGAAGTTAACTAGGGCAAAATTTGAGAGTTTAGTTGGAGATTTGATTGAAAGGACAAAGAAGCCGGTTGAGGCTTGCCTCAAAGATGCAAAACTTGATCCTCACACTATAGACGAAGTTATTTTGGTGGGTGGAATGACCAGAATGCCAAAGATAATTGAATGGGTTAAGGAATATTTTGGAAAAGAACCAAATAAGTCTGTTAATCCAGATGAAGTGGTTGCGGTAGGAGCGGCTATCCAGGCAGGGGTTTTAGGAGGAGAAGTAAAAGACATTCTTCTTTTGGACGTAACTCCATTAACACTGGCTATTGAAACTTTGGGTAATGTTGCCACACCAATGATACCTAGAAATACAACTGTTCCCACCAGTAAAACTGAGGTTTTTTCAACCGCGGCTAATAATCAAACACAAGTCGATATTCACGTAACTCAAGGTGAAAGACCAATGGTTGCCGATAACAAGAGTTTGGGAAGATTTATCTTAGATGGTATTCCTCCTGCACCACGAGGAGTGCCACAAGTTGAAGTTTCATTTGATATTGATGCCTCCGGGATATTGAAAGTAACCGCAAAAGATAAGGCTACAGATAAAAGCCAAAACATAACAATAACTGGTGCAATTGGTCTAAGCGACGATGAAGTTAAAAGAATGCAAGATGAAGCAGAAAAGCACAAAGAAGAAGACGAAAAAAAGGCAGAACAAGTTAAGGCTAAGAATCAAGCTGACGCAATGGTGGCGACGGCCGAAAAGGCACTTAAAGATGCAGGAGAGAAGGTAGAAAAAGACATAAAGGAAAAGATAGAAGAAAAAATAAAAGCACTTAAAGACATAATAGAAAAGGGAGATAAAGAGGAAATTGAGAAAAGAACACAAGAATTGTCAGAAGAACTTCAAAAAATAGGTGAGGCAATGTACGGAAAGTCTGATTCTCCAGAGGCTGGTGCGAAGGGAAACAGTGAGAAAGACAAAAGTGACAATTCGAAGAAAAAAAAGGCAAAAACCGAAAAGGATGAAAAAGTTGAAGAGGGAGAAATTGTTGAATAAAAATTGTGTCACATACTAGCGAAAGACTTCTAACAGTCCTTGCCCATCACGAAACAGCTATGCGGATGTTGACTTCGGAGGAAAGAGACACACTGGCTAATTTTAATAAAAAAATAGACACGTTGAGAAAAGAATGGGGAACACCGATTGATTCTAAGGATCCAGACAAGATTATATTCGAGGCTTTTAGAGTAATACCAGGATCGGAAGACGCAATTAATAAGCAAACTAAGTTATTAGACGATTTGTTAATGGAAGATTCCGAATAGCCTTCGTTTAAACAATTTCAGATAGAAAAGGATAATATAAAATTATGGCAGCCAAATCAGACTATTACGATATTTTGGGAGTTACCAAGGGGGCCTCTCAAGACGAAATCAAAAAAGCCTACCGCAAACAGGCCCTTGAGTGGCATCCTGACAAACACAAAAACAACAAGGAGGTTGCCGAAAAACGCTTCAAGGAAGTAAATGCTGCTTATCAGATATTGTCTGATCCACAGAAGAAACAGGCATATGACCAATATGGTCACGCCGCTTTTTCTCCTGGGGGAATGCCTGGTGGACCAGGGCGTGCCGGGTCTCCTTTTGGTCAAGCGGGAAGACAGGGTCCTTTTACTTATACCCACTCAACGTCCGGAGAAAGTCCTTATTCTGGTTTTGATTTTGGTGACCCTTTTGAGATATTTTCTCAGTTTTTTGGAGGTGGAGCTTCGTTTGGTGGCGCAAGAAAACCTCGCTACTCGGTCACAATTGATTTTATGGAGGCAATCAAGGGTGTTGAGAAGGATGTAGAGATCGATGGGAAAAAGAAGAAAATTAAAATTCCAGCTGGAATTGACGAAGGATTGAGAATAAATTTTAACGATTTTGTTCTTTCTGTAAATGTTGGACCGCACGATATTTTTGAAAGAGATGGGGATAATATTTTTGTAAAATTAGCAATTCCTTATTCAGTAGCTATTCTTGGAGGTACAGTAGAGGCACCAACCATAGACGGGAAAGTTAAGATACGTATTAAGTCAGGAACACAAGGGGGAACAACAATTCGACTTCGAGGAAAAGGAGCACCAAGACTAAGAGGGAGAGGTAATGGAGATCAATATGTTCGCATAATAGTTGCTGTTCCAGAGAAACTCACAAAAGAACAGAAAAAGATAATAGAAAAAATGAAGAAACAGGGGCTTTAAGGAACACTTTCAAAAATACTGCTAAATATAGATATCTTCATAAATTGTACCAAGCATAATTGACTTAACTTTTCTTCTGAGTTAAAATATCAGCAGATTAAGGGAGAAAACGGTGGGATATTAGCCCACCCTTTTTTTTAGATTATGGTACAAACACCAAGAACAGAATTTGCACAAGCATTAAAAGCTATCGCAACGGAGCGAGGGCTTGATGCAGACGTGATATTAGATACGATTAAACAAGCAATAGTTGCGGCTTACAAGCGAGACTTAAAAGAACAAGAAGACGACGAGGATGAGACAGAATATGACGTCGAATTAAACTCCGTAAGTGGCAGTGCCAAAATATATTCTTGGCCAGAAGGAAAACCTAAAAAGAAAAAAGACGTAACCCCCCCTGGATTTGGAAGAATTGCTGCACAAACAGCAAAACAAGTAATTCACCAAAGAATAAGAGAAGCAGAGAAAGATTCAATCATGGACGAATTTTCCGGCAGAGTAGGCACCTTAATCTCAGGGATGATTTTAAGATTTGATGGTCCTGACGTACGAATAGATTTAGGTCGATCTGAAGGTATTATGCCAGCAGGCGAAAGAGCTCCCAACGAAAGGCTTTCGGCAAATCAAAGATTGACATTTCTTATGAAGGAGATTGTTGAAACACCCAAAGGAAAACAAATTATTCTTTCCAGGGCTGATCCAGATTTTGTTAAAAAACTTTTTGCAAGAGAAGTGCCAGAAGTTTCTTCAGGCAGTGTTGAAATAAAGGCAATCGCTCGTGAAGCAGGAACAAGAACAAAAATTGCCGTGTCTTCAACACAATCAGGTGTTGATCCAGTAGGTTCTTGTGTTGGCCAAAAAGGAATTCGGGTACAAGCAGCAACAAACGAGCTTGGGGGAGAAAGAATAGATATTGTTCCTTGGAGCGAAGATCCAAAGGAATTAATAGAGTCAGCACTTTCACCAGCAGAAGGTTTAAATGTTACTTTAAACAAAAAAGAAGAAACGGCTCAAGTAGAAGCTCCAGAAGAACAACTCTCTTTGGCTATTGGTAAAGATGGACAAAATGCGAGATTGGCATCAAAACTAACGGGATGGAGAATAGAAATAGAACCTTATGCCGATAAGAAAAAAGCTGTTAAAAAAGAGAAGAAAACAGAAAAAAAGAAAAAAGTGGTAAAGAAGGTTTCAGCTAAAAAAACAAAGACGAAAAAAGCTGTTAAAAAAAAGAAGAAAGTTAAAGACGAAAAAGAAGTGAAAACAACATCGGTGAAAAAAAAGAAAAAAGTGGCATCAAAGAAAAGTTAAAATGGAAACTTTACTTGAGCACAGATTATTAGGAATTGGGAGAATCAAAAAAATAATATATGGAAAAACCACGACAACCAATAGTAACAGTCCTTGGTCACGTAGATCACGGTAAGACGACGCTTCTAGACACCATAAGAAAAACTTCCGTGGCCCAAAAAGAAATGGGCGGTATAACTCAAGGAATAGGTGCTTCAACTATAACGACAAAAAAGGGAAAGAATATAACTTTTATAGATACTCCTGGGCACGCAGCTTTTGCCCAAATGCGTTCACGAGGGGCAAAATTAGCAGATATAGCCATATTGGTGGTGGCGGCTGATGATGGAGTAAAACCCCAAACAAAAGAGGCAATTGAATATATTAAGAAAGCAAAAATTCCTTTTATTGTAGCTATTACAAAAATAGATATAACTTCTGCTTCGATAGAAAGCGTAAAAGGGCAAATTGAAACAGAGGGAGTTTTGTTTGAAGGAAGAGGTGGAGACACTCCTCTAGTATTGCTTTCCTCAAAAGAAAATAAGGGTATAAATGAACTACTGGAAATGATTCTTTTGGTTGCTGAAATCAACGAAATTAAATCGGACGAAAAAGCAGAACTGGAAGCAGTTGTTATTGAAACAAACAAAGACGCAAGGGGAATGTTAGTGTCGGTTGTTATCAAGAACGGAACACTTTCGGCAAGAGACGAAATTGAGACTGACAAAACGAGATGCAGAGTAAAGGGGATATTTAATAAAGAAGGAAAGGCAATAAAAAAGATACTCCCCGGAGAACCAGGATTGGTGTTGGGATTTTCAGAACTTCCTCTTATTGGAACGCAAGTAAGACATTCTTCTATAAGTAAAGGTAGTAAAGAAAATAAAAACGAAACTCGAATGGGGGCAAAGCCCTTTTCAGTTGGAGAAGAACAAGTGGCAGCTGTTTTTAAAGCTGCAAGTGCAGGTGCTCTTGAGGCGCTGCTATTGAACTTGCCAGCTGACGCTATTGCTATTTCTTCGGGAGTGGGTCCTATTAACGAGTCGGATGTGTTTTTTGCAAAGTCAGTAGAAGGTGCTCACATTTTTGGTTTCGAAGTAAAAACTCCTTCCTCTGTCAAAAAACTAGCAGATACGGAAGGGGTAGAAATTGAAACGTTCGACATTATCTATAAGCTTCTTGAAAAATTAGGAGAACTAATTGGAGAAAAGCAGTCAGTGATATTAGGTAAGGCAAAAATTATAGATTCTTTCCCTTTTAACAACAAAAAGGTTGCCGGCTGCAAAGTTGTTTTTGGGAAAATTAGCATGAAAGATACGGTTACGTTAATGCGCGACGAGACCGAGCTTGGACAGGCAAGGATTGTTTCTCTAAGAAAAGAAAAAAAGATGATTCAGGAGGTAAAAGAAGGTGAAGAATTTGGAGCTATTCTTGGCCCTCAACTTGATTTTGAAAAAGGAGATATGTTAGTATCCGTCAAACAGTAATTTGCCCTACTTAAATATATGGACAACTCTTTCAGCTCAATTATAAACTCTGCAAACTCCGTTTTGATTCTTTTGCCAACAAAACCTTTTTTTGAACAAGTAGCCGCAGGTTTGTCTTTATATTTAAGTTTAAGCGACAAAAAAGATGTTTCAATTTCTTGTCCGTCTCCAATGGTGGTGGAGTTTAACAGGCTTGTGGGTGTAAACAAAATAACTCAAGAGATTGGTAACAAAAATTTAGTAGTTAGCTTGGTCGATTATCCGGCTGAAAATATTGAAAGAGTTAGTTATGATATCGATGGGTCTGAATTCAGGCTCACAATTATTCCTAAACCAGGTTTTCCCTCTCCCAAAAAAGAGCAGGCAAACCTTGGATTTTCTGGTGTTTCGGCAGACATAATTATATTAGTTGGAGGTGCAAATGAATCACACTTCCCAGCAGTAAGTTCATCTAAGGAGTTAGTTGGAGCAAAAGTATTGCATATCGGCACAAGGGCATTATCGGTATCGTCGGAAGCAAGTGTCATGTCGTTTGCGCGACCAGCCTCTTCTTGTTCAGAGATTGTGGCAGATTTAATCAAAGAAGGAAATTACACATTAGATGTTGATACGGCCACAAACTTACTTGCAGGAATAGAAGAAGGAAGCAATAAGTTTTCGAGTTCGGAAGTTGGCGCTAACACATTTCAGGTCGTTGCTGATTTAATAAGGGCAGGAGGAGTAAGAAAACGAAAAGTTTTAAATCAAAAAGGGACATTTTCTCAAGGATCTATTCCAGGTAAGAAAATACTCGAAGAAAAAAAAGAAGCCCCAAAGGATTGGCTTGAGCCAAAGATCTACAAAGGAACTTCGATCAGTTAATTTTTTAATGGGTTGTCAACTAAATATTTTCGTGATATTATAATCCCTGATGTAAAACAGGGTTGCTCCGCCACAGATGGTTAAGGGGTTACTCAGTTTTTCATGACATTATGGCATTAACAAAAGAAGACAAAACAAAAATTGTAAAGAAATTTGCTCGAGAGAAAAGCGATACTGGTTCTCCAGAAATTCAAGTAGCACTACTCTCTGTACAAATAGACAAATTAGCAGAACACCTTAAAGATCACAAGAAAGATGTTCATTCAAGAAGGGGTCTTCTAGCTATGGTAGCGAAAAGAAGAAGATTATTAACTTATCTTCGAGATCGTGACGAAAAACGATACAGAAGCCTCATAGCAGAGCTGAATTTAAAGAAATAAGAATAGAATATGAAAAAAATAGAAAAAAGCATGGATTTGGGTGGTAGAAAACTAACCCTTTCAACAGGACAACTTGCACAACACGCAACTTCTGCTGTATTAGCTACTCACGGCGAGACCGTGGTGCTAGCAACAGTGGTAGCCTCTGAATTAAAAGAAAGTATTGGATATTTCCCATTGTTTGTGGAATACCAACAGAGATTGTACGCAGGAGGAAGAATCAAGGGAAGCCGATGGGTAAAGAGAGATGGTCGTCCTTCAGATGATGATGTATTGGTGGCAAGACTTATTGACAGATCAATTAGGCCACTTTTCCCAAAGAACTATAAAAAAGAAGTCCAAGTTATTATTACTGTATTGTCTGTCGATCTAGAAACTTCTCCGGACATGGTTGCTGGACTAGCTGTTTCTGCTGCATTAACAAGTTCTTCAATTCCATGGGGTGGACCAGTTTCCATGCTCAAGGCAGGACTAAAAGACAATAAGTTTATTATCAATCCAACCAAACAAGATATTCAAGAATCTGAAATGGAATTGGTTTCCTCAGTAACTAAAGATGCCATTATTATGATCGAAGCAAAAAGCAAACTAGTTTCGGAAAAGAAAATGCTGGAGGGAATTGAGTTTATTCAAAAAGAAAGCAAAAAGGTAATTGCACTAGTTAACGATTTTGCTAAAGCGGTTGAAAAAAAGAAAGAAGTTTTACTAGAAATAAAGAAAAACCCAACATTAGAAAAGAAAATAGAGAAATTAGCGGGTTCCACAATAAAAGACCTAATAAAAAACATGGCAGTTATGAAAGCTGGCTATTCTGATTTTGATGCAGCCAAAAAAGCAGTTATGGATACGGCTGAAGAAGAAGAAAAAGAAGAATACGGCAGAATATTTCAGGATCTCTTCACAAATGAAATTCGAAGCTTGATTTTGGCAGGCAAAAGACCTGACGGTAGAAAATCTGATGAACTCAGAGATCTTTCGGCTGAAGTAGGAATTCTTCCCAGAACACATGGTTCAGCACTATTTAATAGAGGACAAACACAAGCTCTTTCTGTTGCCACATTAGGATCGTCATCTTTGGAGCAATTAATAGAGTCGGCCGAAGGAGAAAAATCAAAAAGATATATACACCATTACTCAATGCCTCCTTATTCAGTTGGAGAAACAGGGAGAGTGGGATTTCCTTCAAGAAGAGAAGTCGGCCATGGAGCATTAGCTGAAAACGCGCTGCTTCCAGTGATTCCATCAAAAGAAGAGTTCCCTTACACCATTCGTGTTGCTACAGAAATATTAGGATCAAACGGCTCAAGCTCGATGGCATCAGCATGTGGATCAACACTCTCATTAATGGATGCAGGTGTGCCAATAAAAGCGCCAGTTGCTGGTATCGCCATGGGGTTAATTATTGAAAGTGAAAAGAAGAACGTAGTTTTAACAGACATAGTCGGAATGGAAGATGGCAATGGAGATATGGATTTCAAAGTAGCTGGAACAAAAGATGGCATATCAGCCTTACAGCTTGACGTTAAAACACTAAAACTAACAACTTCAATTCTTGAAAAAGCCTTTAAGCAAGCTAAAGAAGCAAGACTGAAGATATTGGAAGTGATGATGAAGGGAATTTCTAAATCACGCGAAAAAGTATCTACGTACGCTCCAAAAATAAAGGTAATTAAAATTGACCCAACCAAAATAGGAGAAATTATTGGCCCAGGAGGAAAGATGATAAGGAAAATTATTGCAGAGACAGGTGCCCAAGTAGACGTTGAAGATGATGGAAGTGTAAGTCTTTCCGGCACAAAAGAGGAAGAGGTAGCGGCCGCAATAGAGACAATCGAGAATTTAACAAAAGAAGTGGCAGCTGGTGAGATTTACGAAGGAGAAGTTAAAAGAATTCAGCAATTTGGTGCTTTTGTCGAGGTGTTGCCTGGCAAAGACGGATTAGTGCACGTTTCAGACATGAGCAAGGATTTCGTTAAAGATCCTTCAGACGTTGTTAAGGTTGGAGATAAAGTTCAGGTTAGAGTTAAAGAGATAGATAACTTAGGAAGAATTAACCTCTCAATGTTGTTAGATGGAGATAAAGAAAAGAGCACAGACAGTAAGCCTTCTTACCGAAAACCCAACAATGATTTTGATCGAAAGAGACCATCCTCAAGAGGAAGATCCACAGACAAAAAATCATCGGGTCCCCACTTTCCAACTAGCAGATACTTAGAGGATAAAAAGAAAAACTTCTAAATAGCTATCACTTCGTGATACATTTTAACTAGGAAATCAAAAATATGGATTCTGCCGGCCAAGAATTAGTTAGCCTCAAGGAAAAAGTGAGTACGTTATTTCTCCCCGAGAAACTCAAAGAGGGAGTTATGATACGACTGGATCAATTAGTAAAACTCACCAATTCACCCACCTTCTTACCAGAATACGACAGAATAGGTCGGTATATAGAACAAATTACCGCTATTCCATGGAACAAAAAGACAGAAGACATCTTAGATCTATCGCGGGCTAAAGAAATTTTAGACAAAAACCACCACGGATTAGAAGAAATTAAAGAGAGAATTTTAGAATATATTTCAACCATGAAATTAAAGCAAGAAAAAGGGGAAAGTGAAGACATTAAGAGAGCGCCGATATTGTGTTTCGTTGGCCTTGTGGGTACAGGGAAAACAACAATCGCAGACTCAATTGCTCAATCATTAGGTAGAAAGATAGCAAGAATTCCGTTTGGAGGAATGGGTGATCCATTAGACTTGAGAGGTCAATCTAGGATGCATCCTGAAGCAGAGCCTGGAAAAATTATCAAGGCACTTATTACTTCTCAGAGTAGAAACACGGTTATTTTGCTAGACGAAATAGATAGGGTAACCGACGAGGGAAGAGCATCAATAATGGGTGTATTAGTAGAGTTACTAGATCCAGAGCAAAACCATGCATTTATTGATCACTATATTGATTATCCGGTTGATCTTTCTGAGGTTTTATTTATAGCAACAGCAAATAATACAACCAATATTTCCACAGCCGTGTTGGACAGGCTTGAGCCAATATCCATGCCTTCGTATACAGATGCAGAAAAAATAATTATTGGAAGGAAATATATGTTACCAAAGGTACTAAAAGAATCAGGAGTGGACGGTAACGCCTTAACTATAGAAGAGGACGCTTGGGCGTTAATAGTTAGACCAATTGGATACGATGCGGGAATTAGAACCCTCCAAAGAACGATAGAGGGAATTGCCAGAAAAGTAGCAAAAATGATTGTTGAAGGAAAGGGTCAGTCTTATAAAGTTACAGCACAAAATATTAAAGAGTTTTTGCCTCAATAAAAAATACAAGATGATAAAAAAAACAAAAAGAGAAAACCTTAAAGAATTATTCTTGAAAATGAAAGCAGACAAAGAACTGCCTTTAAGAGAAACAGCAACAAAATTAGTTTTTGGAGCAGGTACTGCAGAGGCGGAAATAATGCTAATCGGAGAAGGGCCTGGACGCTGGGAAGATGAGAAAGGGATGCCGTTCGTTGGGAATTCAGGTAAGTTTTTAGACCAGTTGCTTCATTCGATTAAACTGCCTAGAGAAGAAGTGTTTATCACTAATGTAGTTAACTATAGACCACCAGAAAATAGAGACCCATTGCCAGAGGAAATAGAGGCTTTTAGGCCATATATTGACAAAATGATTGAGATTATCAAACCAAAGATAATTATTACGCTTGGCAGATTTTCTATGGCAAAATTTATTCCTGGTGTAAGAATAAGTGACGTGCATGGAAAGGCTAGAGTGGTTAAGTGGGGAAAACGGAATCTTACTGTTATTCCGATGTATCACCCTGCGGCAGGACTGAGAAATGGAGAAATGAAAAGAAGAACGATTGAAGATTTTAGTAATGTCCCCGAGATGTTGTCTGAAGTAATTGAAAATGAGGTAGAACAAATTGAGGTTGAACAAATGGAGCTGGTATAGGATTATTAATACAAGATGGCAAGTCTAAAATTCATAGCCCTATCGGGCACAACAGACGTAACAGAAAACTTATATATATATGAGTACGGAAACGACATGATCATTGTTGATTGTGGCATAGGGTTTCCGGAGGCAGAAATGTATGGTGTTGATTTGGTAATTCCTGATTTTAGTTATGTTATAAAAAACAAACATAAACTTCGAGGCATACTAATTTCTCATGGACACGAAGATCATCTTGGGGCTTTACCGTTTCTTCTGAAGGATGTGCAAGCTCCTATTTATGCTACTAAGCTAGTTGCCGGATTTATTGAGAATAAGTTTACAGATCATAAAACAAAAGACGTAAAAGTTAACGTTATTGACCCGGAAAAAGACACACTGTCTTTGGGTGTATTTAAGATACAGATGTTTAGAGTTTCTCACTCTGTTCCGGATGGTGTTGGTTTTGCAATACAGACACCCGAAGGTAGCATTTTCCATGTCGCTGATTACAAGTTTGACTGGACACCAGTTGATGGTAGACCTTTTGATATCGCCAGAGCGGCAACATTGGCCTCATCAGGAGTTTTGGCTGTGGCCTCTGATTGTTTAGGGGCAACAACGCCCGGATACACACAGAGCGAGAAAGAGATTGAAGCCCAAGTAGGGCAAATTGCCAGAGACGCTAAGGGGCAAATATTTTTTACCACAATTTCATCAAATATTTCAAGAATGCAGCAGGCAATTAATGTGGCCAAAACACTAAATCGCAAAGTTGTGTTTGTTGGCCGTTCGACCGAAGACAAGGCACAAATTGCCAAAAATCTTGGATACTTGCATTATCCCGATAATTTAGTCGTGCCCTTTAAAAGGATGGGAAAAATATCTAAACAGAAAATAATGTACATTATTTCTGGAAGCTATGGTCAACCTGGGAGTGCGCTTTATCGAGTGGCCAATTCTGAGCATGATTTTTTAAAGATAAATAAAGGTGATACTGTGATGTTTTCTTCTGATCCAGCCCCACCAGGATCAAAAGCAAATGTAGATCGTTTAGTAGATAGATTTATTGAGATTGGTGTAGATGTTCACTATTACGAAATGCAAGAAGATCTACACGTTTCCGGGCATGGATGTCGGGAAGACATCAAGATGCTTTTTGCTCTTCTAAAACCTAAATACTATATTCCAATTGGGGGGACAATAAGGCACATGAGAAAATACAAAGATATTGCCGTTAGTATGGGGGCAGCCCCAGAGGCTACGTTTGAATTAAGGGCCGGAGAGATTGTTGAATTCAAAAACCAAAGAGGTGTGAGGGCTGGAAAAATAGATGTGAAGAGTGTGTTGGTAGATGGTTTGGGTGTTGGAGATGTTGGCAATGTTGTTTTAAGAGACAGGAAGAAGTTAGCGAGAGATGGAGTTGCCATTGTCCTTGTTCAATTAGACAAAGAAGGGAATAAGCTAATTGCCGACCCAGAGATAATTAGTCGCGGTTTTGTTTTTGAAAAACAAGAGAAGGATTTTTTACTTGATGCAGCTAACCTTCTTGTGGGAGAGATTGGGAAAAAACAACGCATTGATAGACATGTTGTTAGACGTATAACAATAGATTTTTTAGAAAAACACTTCTTCAGACAAACAGGTCGTCGGCCCATGATTCTTCCGGTTGTGGTTGAAGCCTGACTATTAAAGCCAGTACGGGTTTAGACAAGCATGTATGAGTATCATATAATGAATTTATGGCTAAAAAGAAGCGTAAAAAACGAGCAAAAAGCTCTTTTAAGTTAAAACTCAAAAAAGGAACGATTCATTCTATTGGACAAATCTTTTTCTTTTCCTTAGCGGGATTAATTATAGTTTCTTTTGCTAGACAGGGAGTTGTTTTAGTTAAGTTAAATGATTTCTTGGTTTCTTATCTTTCGTGGACCACGATATTTTTACCTTTTGTTTTACTGTCTGCTGGATTTTTATTGACCAAAATTAAAACTCCTTTTGCCCAGCCAAATGTTTTAGTTGGAGGTCTCTTGTTTTTCATATCGATGTTGACAATAACAAGGGCTGGTAAATTAGGGAAATACTCTTGGGACGGAGTGGCGACGCTTATTACTTCTGTTGGCGCTTTTATTATCCTTTTTGGAACGAGTATTATTGGTCTCGTTATTTTGTTTAATACTTCGGTTGACCAGCTGATTGTTTTTTTTGGAAACTTGCTCACCCAAGTCAAACATTATTTGGTAGGAGGAAAAGCAATACGGAAAGCCGAGAATTTAACCAAAAGAAAACTCAAGGTATCAGGAAGTCAGCGACCCCCTGTGCCCACTGCTAAAATCCCAAAAAAGGGTGTTACAAAAGAAGCGCTTGAGCCCAAATTAGTGAGCAACATACCTGGTGAAGACAAGGTATGGAAACACCCTCCTCTTAGTATTTTGTCAGAAGCTCAAACTGGCAAGGCAGATAGAGGCGACATAAAAGGTAATGCTCATATAATAGAGCAAACACTCGAATCATTTGGAATAACTGCTCGAGTTGTTGAGGTTAATCTCGGTCCAGCCGTAACTCAATATGCGCTTGAGGTTGCCCTAGGAACCAAATTGTCAAAAATTACCTCTTTAGAGCGAGATTTGGCATTGGCTTTAGCAGCTCCAACGGGAACGATAAGAATAGAAGCACCAATTCCAGGTCGGGCTTTGGTTGGAATAGAATTGCCAAATAGAAGTCCAGAATTTGTTCCCTTAAAGAAAATGCTTCAGTCAGATTCGATGAAAGACGCCAGTTCGAAGTTATCTTTGGCATTAGGCTTAGATGTTTCTGGTAAGTCTTTAGTCGCTGACCTAGCTCTTATGCCACATATTCTTATCGCTGGGCAAACGGGATCTGGTAAAAGCGTTTGTATTAACACTTTTCTTTCCTCTCTTCTTTTCAGGGCGGCTCCTTCGGAAGTTAAATTTATTATGGTAGACCCAAAGAGAGTTGAGTTGACTGGTTATAACGGTATTCCTCATCTTTTATCGCCCGTAATCGTTGATCCCAAAAAGGTGATTTCAGCTCTCAGGTGGGTTCTTTCTGAAATGGACAGGCGATACAAATTATTTGCTCAAGCTGGAGTTAGAAATATGGCAACTTACAATGAAATGTCTGGATTCCAGGCATTGCCACATATTGTGGTTGTGATTGACGAACTTGCCGACATTATGCTTTTCTCTCCAGTTGAGGTGGAAGATGCAATAACCAGAATCGCTCAGATGAGTAGGGCAACCGGAATTCACATGATTCTTTCGACTCAGAGACCTTCTGTGGATGTTATCACAGGGTTAATCAAAGCAAATATTCCTTGCAGAATAGCTTTTGCGGTTTCTTCACAAGTTGATTCCAGGGTAATTCTTGATATGCAGGGGGCCGAAAAACTTTTGGGAAAAGGAGACATGCTTTATTTACCTCCTGACCAAGCAAAGCCAATGAGAATTCAAGGAGCATTTGTTACAGATAAGGAAATTACAGATCTTGTGTCATTTCTTAAAAACCAAGGAATTGAACCCCAATATACAGAAGAAGTTGTTTCCATGCCAAAACCAGGAACAACTGTGATCCCAGGCTTGGACGAAGAATTAGATGAACTTTTTAAGGCCGCCGTTGAAGTTATTTGTCAATATGACAGAGCTTCGGCTTCTCTTCTTCAAAGAAGGCTGTCGATAGGGTATGCTAGGGCAGCAAGGATTGTTGATCAATTAGAGGCAGCCGGGGCAATAGGGCCATCTGAGGGTTCAAAGCCAAGAGATGTTCTAATTCAGAGCCCGGAAGAGTTTTTGTCTGCTCCACCTTCGGAAGGGCAATCCGCTACCTAAATTAAATATTTAAGATGAAAACAATTGGTATTTTTTTAAAAGAAGCTCGTGTCAAAAAAAGATTTTCGCAAGAAAAAATTGCCAACGAGACAAAGATTAAAAAGGAATTTATCATTTCGATAGAAAAAGAAAATTGGGAAACACTGCCAGAATACCCGGTTGTTATTGGTTTTGTGAAGAAAATATCTAAATATTTAAAATTAGACGAAAGACAAGCTGTTGCTTTTTTAAGAAGAGATTATCCTCCAAGAGTGCTTCCTGTTAATCCAAAGCCAGACGTTGCAAAAAAATTTATGTGGAGTCCAAAGTTAACATTCATAGTTGGAATAGTTATGATTGCTGTTACTGTTTTGGGTTATCTTGCTTTTCAGTATTCAAATTTCGTGAGCCCCCCAAGACTTATAGTTGATGAACCTCGCGAAGAACAAGTAGTTAAACAAAACATATTAGTTGTGTCAGGAAAAACAGACCAAGACGCAACGATGAAGATTAACAATCAACCTACACTTGTTGAAGAGGATGGAAGCTATAAGGCGGAAATTGAAATATTTGAGGGAACAGAAGAAATAGTAGTCAGGGCGGTTTCAAGGTCTGGTAAAGAGACAGTTGTTCGACGTAAAATATATCCAGAGCTAGAACAATAAATATGGATCCTGTTCAAAAACTTTTAATTGCAGTAGTCATTTCACTAACAACACTTCTCGTGATTGTCGGTGCTCAGGTAATATTGATAATTATTGATCTCAGAAAGGCACTAAAAAGATTAAACAGCATTTTAGAAGACGCCATTTTGGGTGGAGGATTGATTCGCCCCGACAAATTAACAGGGGTAATCGAAATTTTAAGAAGAAATAAAAAAATGAAGGCACACGGTCAATCTTCCCAAGAGCCCTCTAGATAAGGATATTAATAAACGATATAATTCAGGCATGACCTTGGATGAAATTCGCAAAAAATATTTGGCTTTTTTTAAAGTAGAGCCAAGAAATCATAAAGAAATTAGTTTTGCTCCTCTTGTGCCCCTAGACGACCCAACCACGCTATTTACTTCCTCAGGAATGCAGCAGCTTATACCGTATTTAACTGGTGAATCACACCCCGAAGGTAATAGGTTGGTTAACTCGCAGCCATGCTTGAGATTGGAAGATATGGATGAAGTGGGAGACAATCGCCATACTACGTTTTTTGAAATGTTGGGGAACTGGTCGCTAGGAAACTATTTTAAAGAAGAACAGTTAAGTTGGTTTTTGGAATTTTTAATAAAGGAATTGGGCCTACCAAAAGAAAAACTTTGGGTAAGCGTTTTTGAGGGAACGAAGGGGGTGCCCAAAGACGAAGAATCAGCCAAAATTTGGGAAAAAATTGGCATACCCAAAGAAAGAATTCATTTTTACGGAGTAAAAGAGAATTGGTGGTCCCGCTCAGGCTCTCCCGACAAAATGCCGGTCGGTGAAATTGGTGGTCCTGACTCAGAAGTCTTTTTTGAATTTACTCAGATAGAGCACGATCCTAAATATGGGAAAGAGTGTCATCCTAATTGCGGATGCGGAAGATTTATGGAAATTGGTAATTCAGTTTTTATTGAATACATTAAAAAGGCGGATGGCCAATTGGAAGAATTGCCTCATAAAAATGTTGATTTTGGTGGCGGACTAGAACGAATGACAGCTGCAGTTAACAACAACCCTGATATATTTCAAATAGAATCGCTTAAGAAGATAATTAGTGTAATTGAAAAGGAAACCGGACTTAAATACGGGGCAAACGTGAAGCAAGACAGGAGTTTTAGAATTATAGCTGATCACTTCAGGGCTACTGCAAAACTATTTGAAGAAGGAGTTGAGCCAAGCAATAAGTTACAAGGATACATATTGCGTAGACTAATTCGAAACGCGGCACTGAGGGTGCGAGAGCTGTCGGGAGATGTTTCAACAACAGAATTAAGTACAAAAATTATTGAAAAAACGAATAATGCAAGTATGTCTGCAAAACTTGGAAGCGAAGTGAATAATTTTATGAAAGTTTTGGGTAAGGGTGTTCAGCTGGTAACCAAGAATATGAAAATTCAACCATTCGATCTTTATCAAACATACGGAATACCGTTCGAAGTTGCTCAAGAAATCTTTTTGAATGTTCGGGGTGAGAAGCTTGCCAAAAAAGACAGGATTGAGTTTGAGAAAAAATTAGAAAAACACCAAAAACTTTCAAGAACAGCAAGCGCAGGAATGTTTAAAGGTGGATTGGCAGATTCGTCGGTAGAAGTTACCAGGTTGCATACTGCCACACATTTATTACACGCATCATTAAGAAAAATATTAGGAGACCATGTTCAACAAAAAGGCTCAAATATTACAGCAGAAAGACTACGTTTTGATTTTACGCATCCTCAAAAGTTAACAGATAGCGAAGTTAAAGAAGTTGAGGACATGATAAATGAGCAAATTGAAAAAGGGTTACCAATTGGTTTTAAGACGGCAAGCTTAGATCAAGCCAAAAAAGATGGTGCCCTGGCTTTTTTTGGAGAAAAGTATGACCAAAAAGTTAAGATATATACAGTGGGTGACACCAGACGTGGGTGGTTTTCAAAAGAAGTATGTGGTGGTCCGCACGTTTCCTCCACTTCTGAAATTGGGCGTGTTAAGATATTTAGGCAAGAGAAAATCGGGGCAGGAACAATGCGACTCTATGCAAGAGCAGAGAAGTAAATGTATGGATATATATGGATTTTAAAAGTTTTTTATCAACAAAAGAAGAGAAAACAATAGAATATTATTGGGCGCTCGTCATAGAACCTGAGTGGGTGCAATCAGGTATTTGGGAAATTGTTGACAATAAAGCAAGAGTTATTGCTGTAAGTCCTCCAGCGGCTTGGGCCTCCGAAGATGAGTTAACAAATGCTTGCGACACCGTTCTCTCGGCAGCAGTATCATCCTTCCCAGAAGACGCCAAAGAGCCTTCAAAAACTGTGTTTGGTGTGTCTTCAACTTGGGTGTCAAAGGGGCAAATAAAAGCAGAATATTTAAAAACTCTTAAAAAAATATGCGCAGAACTTTCTTTAACGCCGGTAGGATTCGTTGTACTGCCAGAAGTAATGGCACATTTGGTTAAAGCAGAAGAAGGATCTCCTTTAAGTGGAGTAGTTATGGGCGTAGGAAGTCAGAATATAGAGCTTTCTATTTTTAGATTAGGTAATTTAGTTGGAACGGCAAACATTGCCAGAAGCGTGTCTATTGTTGATGACGTAGCAGAAGGTTTAACAAGGTTTGCTGATGGTGAAAATCTTCCTTCCAGATTTCTTCTTTATGATGGAAAAGAGGGAGAACTTGAAGAAACAAAACAGGCTCTCTTGAAGGCGAATTGGGATAAATATGAAAAGATAAAATTTCTTCACACTCCCAAAATTGAAGTGATTACTCCTAAAAGGAAAGTGCACGCTGTGTCTTTAGCTGGAGCATCTGAAATCGCCGACGTTTCTTTTCTTGACAAAAAAGAGGAGGAAAAAGAAGAAAAAAGCACTCCGGCGACAAGTGTTTCAAGTACAACCACAGATGGTCCGACAAGGCCCGAAGATGTTGGTTTTATGGTTGGACAAGATGTGACCTCTGGTGACAAGAAAGATGTTGGCGTCGAAACAGAAACGAAAATCCTTGAGCAAGAAGAGCAAGGTACTCAACCGCAAAAAGAAGTTGCTGATAGCACTCAAGCAAAAGAAAAGCCACAGCAGGCGAATAAATTAAAAGACAATTTTTTCTCAAGTATTATACGAAAAGTAAAACTGAACATTGCTTCAATGTCTTCTAAGAAGACTAAAGTAAAAATTGGTGGGAAAAAGACGATGGTCATCGGAGGAGTTTCTCTCATAATTCTTATTGTTGCAGGTTTTATTTCTTGGTGGTTTTTGCCCAAGGCGGTTGTGACAATTTATGTGTCTCCTAAAAAACTAGAGGAAAAGATGATTATTTTTATAGACCCTGATGTTTCAAGTTCAAACTTTGCGAAAGGAGTATTACCGGGAAACACAATAGAGACGAGTGTTTCAGGGGAAAGGACAACTCCAACGAGTGGCACAAAGACGATCGGAGAAAAAGCAAAAGGTAGTGTTACAATCCAAAATGGAACAGCTCAGTCATTAACACTTCCAGTGGGGACGTTTATTTATTCTACGAATGATTCAAAATTTGCTCTAGCAGATGAAGCATCGGTGTCAGCAGCTCTTTCTCCAAGCTCGCCAGGAACAGACACCGTTGACGTGGTCGCCGTAGGAATTGGAGCAGAATATAATTTGGCTAAAGATGAAAGCTTTTCAGTTGGAAACTACCCCAAGGCAGAAGTTGACGCGGTAGCTATTTCAGATTTCTCGGGTGGCTCAAGTCGCCAAATATCGGCTGTGTCGGAAGAAGACTTAGAGGATCTAGAAAAGGATTTAACAGATGAGCTTCTTGAAGAGGCGAAAACTGAACTAGCCCAAAAAGCATCAGGAGATCAATATTTTATTGAAGAGTCTGTGGAAGCAGATCCAGACGAAATAAACTTTAGCGATAAGGTCGGTGACGAGGCCGACAATTTGAAGTTATCTCTTTCTCTCGATATATCGGGCTTAGTGGTTGAAAGTTTGGCCCTAACGGATTTTGCGAAAGAAGTCTTAAAAGACAAAATTCCTTCGGGGTATGTTTTAAGAGAAGATCAAATTGACATGCGCTTTGAGTTAGAGAATGAAGATGATGGAGTGTATGAGCTAGTTGTTTATATGGAAGTAAATCTTTTGCCTGAAATGAAACCGGATGACATATCAGAAAAGATAACTGGGAAAAGTATTATTCTTGCAAAAGACTATTTAACTTCGATTACTGGATTTACCAGAGCGGAAATAAATCTTAACCCACCATTGCCCGGATGGCTCGGGACACTTCCTCATGTTGTTAAGAATATAGTGGTAGAGCTTGCCGCTGAACGGTAATAAAACACTTCCGTAAATATGGATAATAAGTTATTAAAAATCGCCGCTGTCGTTTCTGGAATATCAGGAGTAGTAATATTGGTTTCCGTTATACTTCCCATTATTTCTTATCAGTCTATTTCAAATCAAAAATATCCAACTTTGTTGAACCCTATTGTTCAAGGTACTTCAAAGGCCACATTAGAAGAAGTTGATTATACAAAAGCTAGTAATTGGTTTGCCGATTCGGATGACGCTAGTTTTTCAATATCAAGCGTCTCGCACTATGTAATTTCAATTTCTAAACTAGGAATTAAAAAAGCAACAGTTACAATAGGGGGAGAGGATTTATCAGGAAGCCTTGTTCAGTATCCGGGAACTGCTTTGCCGGGGAAGAACGGAAACGCAGTTGTGTTTGGTCATTCAATATTGCCCCAGTTTTATGATCCAGAAGATTATTTGTCGATATTTTCAACACTTCCGACTCTTGATGATGGAGACGAAATTCAAGTTGACTATGATGGCGTTGTCTATAAATATATAGTAGAGAAAATGCTTGAAGTTTTACCAACAGACATAGAGGTATTAGAACAGGACAAAAGTGATTCGTTTTTAACACTGGTAACCTGTGTCCCTCCGGGGCATCCACTTAAACCAAAAAGATTAATCGTGAGAGCAAGAATTGCTCCTCTTGAACAAACAAATGCGAATATTAGCAATTGATTACGGACAAAAAAAGATAGGCGTTGCTTTGGCAACCTCGCGTCTAGCGGAGCCATATAGAGTAATTCGTTTTGCGTCGAATACAGCTCTTATAAAAGAGTTGGGAAAGATAATTGAGGAGGAGAAAATTGAAAAACTTGTTGTTGGTGTGTCAGAAGGGGAGATGGGAGAAGAGTCTAAAAGATTTGGAGAGAAACTAAAAACAGAGTTTAAGCTTCCCTTGTATTTTCAGGACGAAACATTAACAACACGCAGCGCTCAGGAATTATCGTTAGAAGCGGGGATAAAAAGAAAAAAAAGAAAAGAATTGGAAGATGCATACTCTGCTGCCTTAATTTTAGAGGCTTACTTAGACTCCAATTAAAACCCCATAATTATTGCAATTTGTGTTTATATTTGCTATATTCTGTGTCTTGCAAGTTAATTAATTGATAAAATTAGCCCTTTGATAATCAAAGAGAGGAGATGAAAATGACGGAACCTATTCTTGCTGTAATGTTGTCTTCAAATGAAGAACGGTACAAAGAACTGACTCGAGACTTGAAACCGGAGGATGTTGAAATCGATTGGGTTATCACGAAGAAAGCACTCTTGGAATATTTGCAGGAAACTCAACCGCAAACTATTATTTTAGAACACCCTCTTTTGGGAGTATCGCTGATTGGAACTATTCAGGCCATACACGACATTTCAAAAGATTCAAAAATTCCAATATTAGTTCTTTCAAATTTGGAGCGGTCACGTAATGCCAGTATTCTCAACGCAGGAGCGGACGACCTTATGGAGAAACCCTTTACAACGACGGGCATGGTAGCGAGACTAAAAAATTTGGTTAAGCGCTATGAATCTGCTCAAAAACAATAACCTCCTCTTTATGGCTAAAGCCCTGTGATGATTTAATCCACAGGGCTTTTTCTTTTGATTAAAAATATTGGCTAATTATGCTATACTCGCCTTATGCTAAAGAACGCAATTGCTCCGATTCAGGCTTGGTTCCTTTCTCAAGGAAGATGTGTTGGTTGCGGAAAGCCATTATTGGGTAGCAAAAGAGAAAAACAAAGAGATGGAACAGAAAGGGTGACGTGTGAATGCGGAAGGATATTTATTTATAATTCCAAAACTAAGAAATATCGACGTGCCCTTCTCGAAGAAGTATAGTGTGTAAATGAAGCGTTTTATAATTCCAGTTTTATTAATTATCTCTTTTACTTTTGGCGGCTTTTTTTGGTGGAATCAAAATAGTAAACCTGTTTCTACGAATAAGGAATTACAGAGTTTCATAATTCCCAAAGGATATTCCGCTTCAAGAATCGGAAACAAATTGGCAGACCAAAGCCTTGTTAAAAGTTCGCTCGCTTTTAAGTTTTATGTTCAGTTGACTGCTCAATCAAAAAGGATTCAAGCCGGGGAATATTTATTAGCTCCAAATTTTTCTTTATTTAAAATAGTTGATCAGTTAACCAGTGGACCAGTCGAAGAATGGGTAACTATTCCAGAAGGGTTAAGACAAGAAGAAGTGGTCGAAAGGTATATAGATGCTTTGAAGAGGGATGAATTAGAGGCAGACACTTTTAGGCAAGAATTTTTGGCAATTACTGCCAACAGAGAAGGCTTTCTGTTTCCCGACACCTATCTTTTCCCAAAAGCGGTTAGCGCTTCAATAGTTGCAAATAAAATGCTCACAATTTTTGATGGCAAAATTAATGCTCAAATGGAAGCAGACATTAATGCTTCAGAATACACATTAGATCAAGTTGTCACCTTAGCCTCAATTATAGAAAGAGAAACACAAAAGGGTGAAGAAAGATCTGTCGTTGCGGGGATTTTGTTAAATAGGCTTAAAATTGGAATGGGTCTTCAAGTAGACGCAACCGTTCAGTATGCTATCGCAAGCGCAAATTGTCGGGCGGGGTCGGAGTGCAATTGGTGGCCCACCATTACAAGAGAGGATTTGAGTATTAATTCAGCTTACAACACTTACAAATACTCAGGGCTTCCGCCTGCTCCAATTGCCAATCCGAGTTTATCTTCTATTTCGGCCGCAATTTATCCCACAGAATCCTCTTATTTGTACTATCTTCATGACGGAGATGGAAAAATTCATTATGCGGAAACACTGGATGGACACAATTCAAATGTGCGGAAATATTTAGGGAAATAGTCGTGCCACGACATTTAATTGTTGAAGGTGACTGCAACAATTAACAGTAAAGACATGGTTGACAAGAAAGTCTGCGGTGCTATAATCCACGCTAGGCGTACATAAGTACGCTAAATATCTTTGTCCCAAGTTTTCTTGGGCTTTTTCCTTGCAATTTTTTTGCTTTAGAAACTATAATTAATGGCCCAAACCATACGTCGCAATTTTGGTAAAAAAGAAGGTAATTTGCCCGAACTCGATCTCTCGCTTGTTCAGAGAGAATCGTGGGGGAGGTTCTTAGAAGAAGGTATTACTAGACAAATAACCGAAATTACTCCAATTAGTGATTTTACTGGTAAAAACTGGGAGTTACATTTGGGTGAAACATTTTTAGGTGACCCAGCAGTTAGTGTTAAGCGAGCTTCAGCGAAAGGGATAACATACTCATCTCCCCTCAGGATTACGGCTACTTTAGTAAACAAAAAAACCGGCAAAAAAACAACGCAAGAAGTTTTTCTTGGCGACGTACCTCAAATGACAGAGAGGGGAACATTCATTATTAATGGTATTGAACGAACTGTAATCAATCAGTTAGTAAGATCTCCTGGAGCATATTTTTCTGGAGAGCTTGATCGATCTTCGGGGCGCATACTTCACAAAGCTGAAATGCGTCCACTACATGGATCTTGGCTAGAATTTGAAGTTGGGAAAAATAACGTGATTGCGGCCAGAATTGATCGAAGAAGAAAAGTGGTTGCAACAGCTTTCTTGCGAGCCATGGGAATTGAAACAGACAAGGAAATTCTTGCAATTTTTAAAGATGCAGACAAAGATGTTGACCATAAATATATAGAGGCAACATTAGAAAAAGATCCGACCACAAACAAAGAGGAAGCATTAATAGAAATATACAAAAAAATGCGACCAGGCGAGCCGGCCGTATATGAAAACGCAAAAAACCTTTTTGAAAACATGTTTTTTGAACCTAGAAGATACGAGTTAGGCAAAGTTGGTCGATTTAAGATTAACAAGAGATTAAAATTATCGCTTCCAAATGAAAAGGCAACATGGGTTTTAACAAGACAAGACATAATTGGTGCCATCAGTTATCTTCTCGGGCTCCAAAATGGTGAAGGCAGAATTGACGATATTGACCATCTGTCTAACAGGAGACTTAGAAGAGTTGGAGAATTAGTTGAAACAAATGCTTTTAGAGTTGGATTATTAAGACTAGAACGTTCCGTTAAAGAGAAAATGAGCCTTATTTCTCCAGACGACAGGCCTGTTCCGGCTAATTTAATTAACGCGAGGCCATTAATTGCTTCACTTAACGAATTTTTCCGAAGTAATCAGTTGTCCACAATTTTGGATGATACAAATCCTTTAAGTGAAATAGATAATCTTCGAAGAGTTTCAGTGTTGGGAGCAGGAGGAATAAGTCGAGAAAGAGCTTCTTTTTCCATTCGTGATGTTAACTCTTCTCAATATGGAAGGATTGACCCCGTAAGAACGCCTGAGGGTCCAAATATCGGACTTGTTACTTACCTGTCTCTTTATGCCAAGGTTAATGAATTTGGTTTTATTGAAACTCCTTATAGAAAAGTAGAAAAGACCAAAAAAGACAAAGCAACGAAAATAAAAGTAACCGACGAAATAATCTATTTTTCAGCTGATGATGAAGAAAATTATCACATCACCCATTCAGGCATAACGACGGATAGATACGGATACATAATTGAAAAAAGAGTACCTTTTAGATTTAAAGGTTCGGTTTCTGAAGGGCCAACTGATCTTGTTGACTTGGTTGATATATCCGCAAGGCAGGTAATTGGCGCATCAGCTTCTTTAATTCCATTTTTGGCTCATGACGAAGGAAACAGGGCTCTAATGGGATCAAACATGCAATGTCAGGCAGTACCATTAGTTAGTCCAGAATCACCTATTGTGGGAACGGGGATGGAAAAGGCAATTGCAGATGGTATGGGTAGGGTTATTAGGGCGCGCCATGCAGGAACAGTAACTTATGCAGATGCAGACAAAATTGAGGTTAAATTAAGCAAAAAGCTGGATAAAAATGGGAAAAAAGAAAGTGTTGAAATCACCGACGACGGAAAAACGGAAGTATACGATTTAATGAAGTTTAGGAGAACTTCTCAATCAACCAGTTATAACCAAAGAGTTGTTGCTAAGCCTGGACAAAAGGTTAAAAAGGGCGATTTGTTGGCAGATGGTCCATCGATAGAAGGCGGAGAATTAGCTTTGGGGCGCAATCTTGTTATTGCCTATGCTTCTTTCGAAGGATATGGATTTGAAGATGCCATTTTAGTTTCTGACAGGCTTGTTAAGGATGATTTATTGACATCGATTCATATTGAAGAATATAACGCAGAAGTAGTTGATACGAAACTTGGTCCAGAAGAGCTTACCAGAGATATTCCTAACGTTGCCGAAACAGAATTAGCAAACCTAGCTGAAGATGGAATAGTTGTTGTTGGAGCCGAAGTTGGACCTAGTGATATTTTAGTGGGGAAGATTGCTCCAAAAGGAGAAACTGAATTAACAGCAGAAGAAAGATTGCTCAGAGCCATATTTGGTGAAAAAGCAAGAGAAGTAAGAGACACATCTCTTAGAGTTCCTCACGGAGAAAGAGGTACTGTGGTCGGAGTTAGGATATTGGATAGAGAAAAAGGTGACGATCTTGGCCCAGGAGCCTTAAAAAAGGTTTTTGTTAAGGTTGCTCAGATAAGAAAAATTAATGTTGGAGATAAAATTGCTGGTCGTCATGGAAACAAGGGGGTTATTGCCAAGATAATGCCAGCCGCAGATATGCCATACATGAAAGACGGAAGACCTGTGGATATAATTATTTCTCCACTTTCCATTTTGTCCAGAATGAATTTGGGTCAACTTTTAGAAACCCATTTGGGTTGGGCATTGTTCGAGAAAGAAGAAAAAGCAGCTTTGCCAGTATTCGACAGAATTGGAGAAGATGTTGTTGAAAAAGAGCTATCCTCTGCTGGGCTTCCCATTCACGGAAAAACAAGGCTTTGTGATGGTAAAACTGGTGAACATTTTGGAGAAGAAACAGTTGTGGGTATAGCCTACATATTGAAACTTAAGCACATGGTTGAGGACAAGACTCATGCGCGAAGCACAGGACCATATTCTCTTGTTACACAACAGCCGCTCGGAGGAAAAGCACAAATGGGTGGACAAAGATTGGGAGAAATGGAAGTCTGGGCACTGGAGGCACATCGAGCAGCCTATACATTACAAGAAATGTTAACAATAAAGTCTGACGATATTCTTGGAAGAGCACGCGCTTTTGAAGCAATAGTCAAGGGTGTAGAAATTCCTGAAGCAACAGTCCCGGAGAGCTTCAAGGTTTTGGTAAGAGAACTTAATGCTCTCGGTCTTTCTTTGGAGGCAAAGGGTAAAAGGTCAGTACCAAAAGAAGTATCGACGGAAAAAGAAGAAGTAGAAAAGAGTTCGGCCAAGAAAAATACGAAAAAAGATGTTGACAAAAAGGTAAAAAGCGCCGAGAGTGAAGACTTGAAGAAAAAAAAGAAGGTTTCAAAATAACATGACAGAACCACTATCAGATTTAAGAACACTTACTGATTTTCAAAGTTTGCGAATTAGACTCGCTTCATCGGAAGAAATGAGGAAATGGTCTCGTGGGGAAGTTACTAAGCCAGAAACAATAAATTACAGAACCCTAAAACCAGAGAAAGATGGACTTTTTGATGAACGTATTTTTGGACCAGCAAAAGACTGGGAGTGTTATTGTGGTAAGTATAAAAGAATCAGATACAAGGGTGTTGTTTGTGATAAATGTGGAGTAGAAGTAACACAGTCTAGAGTTAGAAGAGAAAGAATGGGCCATATTAGTTTAGCAACTCCGGTTGTTCATGTTTGGTTTTTCAAGGGTGCACCTTCTAAGATATCTCTTATTTTAGGTGTTCCTCCTAGGGCGATTGAGCAGGTTATCTACTTTGCTAGATATTTGGTTGTAGAAGCAAAAGAAAAGGGTCGTAAAACAGCTATTAAGAATTTGGAAATTGCTGAAAAAGAGAGAGCAAAAGAAATTGCTGAAATTTACGCAGAACAAAAAGAACATGTTGTAAAGGAGGCCAAGGAGTCGAAAGACAAAGCAAAAGGTAAAATAAAAGACAAAGAAAGACTAGCGCTTACTGTTTCTGAAATAGATCTTGATTTAAGAAAAAGAGAGGCTGCAGTTAAAGAAGAAGAGACAGAAGCTCTCGAAAGAACAGGGCAATTATTTAGTAATCTAACGTCACTTATTAAGAGTCTAAAAGTTTGGTCTATTCTAAGTGAAGAAGAATATGATGAACTGTCAATTCATGGGGCAACCGAGTTTTTTGAGGCTAAAATGGGCGCAGAAGCAGTCCGCGCTGCAATTGAAAAAGTTGACCTAGCCAAGTTGTCAGTAGCTCTTAGGGCAGAATTAGATGAAGTTAAAACAGGAAGCGCTCGTTATGTAAAACTTACCAAAAGACTTAGAATAATCGACGGACTTAGACGGGCCAAGGTTGATCCTGCTTGGGTGATAATGAAGGTAGTTCCTGTTTTGCCTCCAGATTTGAGACCAATGGTTCAGCTTTCTGGTGGCAGATTTGCTACAAGTGACTTAAATGATCTTTACAGAAGAGTGATTAATAGAAACAATCGTCTAAAACATTTAATATCACTTGGTGCACCAGAAATTATTTTACGAAACGAAAAAAGGATGCTTCAAGAATCAGTTGATTCTTTAATTGATGCTTCACAAAGAAAGGCAACAAGAAGAGGTCGAGGTAGACAACCGTTAAGGTCGTTGTCAGACATGCTTAAAGGGAAACAGGGAAGATTTAGACAAAACCTTCTTGGTAAGAGGGTTGATTATTCTGGTCGTTCAGTAATTATTGTTGGACCTGAATTAAACCTTAACCAGTGTGGTTTACCTAAAAATATGGCTCTAGAAATGTTTAAACCCTTTGTATTACGAGAAATGATAACCAGGGGAATTGCACCGAACGTAAAAAGTGCAAAAAACATGTTAGAAAAGAAACCTCCGGAGGTATTTGATATTTTGGAAGAAATTACCAAAGATCATCCTGTTTTACTAAATCGTGCGCCAACACTCCACAAGCTTTCCATGCAAGCATTTTATCCAGTCTTAATTGAGGGTGCAGCTATCAGGCTTCATCCAGCTATTTGTTCTGGTTTCAACGCTGATTTCGACGGTGACCAAATGGCTGTTCATGTTCCTTTGTCAAAGAAAGCCATTCAGGAAGCAAGGGATTTGATGCTTCCAGAGTCTAATTTATTACGACCAGCTGACGGATCACCTGTTTCAACACCTGCAAGCAAAGAGATGGCACTTGGTGTTTATTACTTAACAAAAATAGATGAAAAAATTAAAAAAACTAACTCAGTTTATACAGACGAGTTAGAGGCAATTACTGCCTGGCAAGCAGAAAGAATTGGATTGAGACAAAAGATTACGGTCAGAATAAAAGGCGAATTGATAGATACAACCGCTGGGAGAATTTTGTTTAACGAAACCCTCCCTGAAGGTTTTGATTTTGTAAATAAACCGGCAAGCTCAACAGTAATAAAAGAATTATTTACTAAAGCCTACGCCACCGTCGAAAAATCGGCTGTAGTCGAAATGATTGATGCTATTAAAACACTAGGCTTTTATGGGGGAACAATTTCTGGTATTTCCTTCGGTGTTTCCGATGCCACAATTCATCCTGATAAGGCCAAATTAATGAAAGAGGCAGATAAAAAGATAACAGAGATAGAAAAGAATTTTGCTCAAGGATTAATTACCAAGGAAGAGAAAAAGAGACTTTCTCAGGAGATTTGGATAGATACAACGGAAGATTTGGCAGACAAAACATGGGATCTTCTTGACCCCAACAACACTCTTAAGATTGTTATTGATGCAAAAGTAGGACGAACATCTCGAGACCAAGTAAAACAGCTAGCTGCTGCCAGAGGTCTTGTTGTTGATCCTTTAGGGAAAATTGTTGAACTTCCAATTAGGAGCAACTTTAGAGAGGGGCTTTCTGTATTCGAGTACGTAACTTCATCTAGAGGTTCCAGAAAAGGATTAACAGATACTGCGTTAAAAACAGCAGACGCTGGTTATTTGACTAGAAGATTGGTTGATGTTGCTCATGATGTTTTGATCAGAATGGAAGATTGTGGCACTGATGAGGGAATTACAATAAAGAAATCGATAAGACCAAATTCATTTATAAAAAGAATCATAGGAAGAGCGGCGGCCGAAGCTATAGTGAACCCTAAAGGTAAAAAGAAAATTGTTAAAAAGGGAGAAATAATCGATGAAGAAATGGCTCAAAAGATTGATAAAGCTGGAATAGCAGAAGTAGTCCTTCGTTCACCTTTAACTTGTTCAGCTAGATATGGTATGTGTGCCAAGTGTTATGGATTGGATCTTTCTAATAAACAAATGGTTGAAGTGGGCACACCAGTAGGTGTTATTGCCGCTCAATCAATTGGTGAACCAGGAACGCAGCTTACTTTGAGAACAAAACACACAGGAGGAGTTGTTGGAATTGACGTTACTCAAGGACTACCAAGAATAGAAGAGTTATTTGAATCAAGAACGCCAAAAATTCTCTCACCTTTGGCAGAAATATCAGGAAAAGTAAAAATCGACGACACAGAGGCTGGTAACAAGATAACGATCACTTCTGTATCTGTTAAACCTAAAGAAGAAAGAGAATGTCTTATTCCTAAAACTAGCAAACTCGCAGTTGAGGAAGGTCAACTTGTTGATGTTGGAACTCAACTAGCTTCCGGATCCTTAGATATTAAGGAAATATTAGCTGTTAGAGGATTAAGGTCAGCTCAAAAATACTTAGCAAGAGAAATTCAAGGTGTTTATGAATCTCAGGGAGTTCCGATTAACGATAAACACGTTGAGGTGATTATTAGAAAGATGAGCGATGAAGTAAGGGTAATTACTTCAGGCGACACACCTTTGCTACCAGGAGAATTACTAGAGAAAGCAAGGTTTGAGGTAGAAAACGAGAAGGTATTGGCCGCCGGAGGAGAACCTGCTTCAGCTCAACAAGTTATTTTGGGAATTACAAGAAGAGCTCTTTATACGGAATCATGGTTGTCGGCTGCTTCATTCGAACAAACAACCGATGTTCTTACGGAGGCTGCTTTGTTAGGGAGAGAGGATTTTCTTAGAGGATTAAAAGAAAACGTTATTATTGGAAGACTTATTCCGACGACTCCGGAAAGAGCCACCTTGTCTCAAGAATAGGTTTAGTTGTAAAATAGCAAAACATTTATGCCAACAACATCTCAGTTAGTCAGAAAGGGTCGAAAAAAGACCAAGAAAAAAACTCAAAAAGCCGCTTTGGGAAGATGGTTTAATGCTAAAGACAGAAAGTTTAGTGAATTGTCAGCTCCTTTTAAACGCGGAGTTGTACTTCAAGTGAGAACAATGACTCCTAAAAAACCAAACTCAGCCTTGAGAAAAGTGGCTAGAGTAAGGCTTTCCAACAAGCAAGAGGTTACTGCTTATATTCAAGGAGAAGGACACGAGCTAGCCGAGCACGCGATCGTTATGGTTCGTGCAGGAAGAGTGAAAGATTTACCAGGAGTTAAATATAAAATCGTTAGAGGAAAATACGACATGGCGGGTGTGGTTGGTAGAAAAACATCAAGGAGCAGATATGGAACTAAGAAAGGGGGAGTCATGGCACCGGCAGCTTCGACTGAAGCAACCGAGTCAGCGCCAGCGACTGAATAATTATGGCAAGAAGAGGAAGAGCTAAACCAAGAGAAGTAGAGTCGGATCCTATTTACAACAATAAAGTAATTACAAAGTTGATAAATAGAAGCATGAAAGAAGGAAAAAAATCTGTAGCTCAAAAACAGGTTTACAAAGCTTTTGAAATAATTAAAGAAAAAACTAAAGAAGATCCTGTTGACGTTTTCACTAAAGCAATTGAGGCGATAAAACCAACAATGGAAGTTCGTCCCAGAAGAGTGGGAGGAGCGGCATATCAGGTACCAATGCCAGTAAGAGGAGCAAGAAGAGAATCTTTAGCTATTCGATGGCTTATCTTAGCAGCAAGAGCTCGACCGAATTCTGATTATCACACTTACGCTGAAAAAATAGCAACGGAAATTATGGATGCCGCTAATGGTGAGGGTGGGGCAGTAAAGAAAAAGCAAGATATGGAAAGAATGGCAGAAGCGAATCGTGCGTTTAGTCATTTTCGCTGGTAGTTCTCAACAAGCTTGTTGGGAAAATATTACCAGACGGCAGAATTTCCCAAGAAAGCAGGTCGTTTTCAATTTTTTGTGTAAAATAATATAAATATGGCAGCAGAAGTAAGAAAAAAGAAAAGCGCAATGGTCATGGAGGTCACAAAGGACCGAGATGTTGCATTGGATAAAATCCGAAATATTGGGATTATTGCCCATATTGATGCAGGAAAGACAACAACAACAGAAAGAATCCTTTATGAAACAGGAAAAACATACAAGCAAGGTTCTGTTGACGATGGAACAACTGTTACAGATTGGATGGCTCAAGAAAGAGAGCGTGGAATTACCATTGTTTCTGCTGCAATTACTACTTTTTGGGAACTAAAATCTCCATCATCGGTCAAAAATGGAAAATACAGGGTAAACATTATTGACACTCCAGGACATATTGATTTCACTGCAGAAGTTGAGCGATCCCTAAGAGTTTTGGATGGTGCTGTTATGGTTTTTGATGGTAGGACGGGAGTTGAGAGTCAATCGGAAACTGTTTGGAGACAGGCAGATCGATACAAAGTTCCACGAATTTGTATATTAAATAAGCTAAATCTTATTGGTGCTGATTTTGAAGGATCAATTGATTCAATAGAAGAGCGTCTTGGTGCGAATGCGACTCCTATTCAAATCCCAATTGGCCTAGAACATGATTTGCGCGGAGTTGTGGATTTAATCAAGATGAAGGCCTATACGTATGAAAAGATTGAAGACAACAAGTTAAAAGAAGAAGACATTCCTGCCGACTTGAAAGATAAAGCTGAGAAATATAGAGAAGATCTTATAGAAAAAGTAGCTGAATATGACGATAATGCCTTAGCAAAATATCTTGAAGGCGAGAAATTAACAGAGGCTGATATTAAAAATGCAATAAGAAAAGGGGTTATTTCCGGAAAGTTTTTCCCAATATTGGGAGGAGATAATCGTACGGCAACAGCACAGTTATTGTTAGATGCCGTTTTGGAATATTTGCCTTCTCCTGTTGATTTAGAAGCTATTGAAGGTGAAAATCCGAGAACTGGAAAAATTGAGAAAAGGGAACGTAAAAATGATGAGGCTTTCTCCGCATTAGCTTTTAAAGTGGTTACTGATCCTCATGTTGGTAGGTTGGTTTATTTAAGAATTTATTCAGGAACAGTAAAGGCTGGTCAAAGTATTTATAATGCGACTAAACAAAAACAAGAAAGAGTTGGAAAGCTCGTTCTTCTTCATGCAGACCAGCGAGAATTGTTAGATGAAGCTTATGCTGGAGAAATTGTGGCTGCTGTTGGAGTTAAAGAGACAACGACAGGACATACACTATGTGATATGGATAGCCCGATATTGCTGGAATCAATCGATTTCCCAGATCCAGTTATTTCTTTGGCCATTGAACCAGCCACAAAATCTGATCAAGAAAGGTTGGGTCTTGCATTGCAAAAACTTTCGGATGAGGATCCAACTTTTAAAATTAAGTCAAATCACGAAACTGGTCAAACTATTATTTCAGGAATGGGAGAGCTTCAGCTTGAGATACTTGTTGACAGGATGAAGAGAGAATTTAATGTTGATGCAAAAACAGGTGCTCCTCAGGTTGCCTACAAAGAGACAATACAAAAAATAGCTAAGGGAGAAGGTAAATACATAAGGCAAACTGGAGGTAGAGGACAATACGGACACTGTTTACTTAGGATTGAACCCAAAGGTAGAGGAGAGGGCTATGAATTTAAATCAGAAATTAAAGGAGGGTCAATCCCTTCAGAATATATTCCAGCTATTCAGAAAGGTGTGGCAGAAAAAATGGAAAAGGGAATTTTGGCCGGTTTTCCAATGGTAGACATGAAGATTGCTGTTTATGATGGATCATTCCACGATGTTGATTCCTCCGAAATTGCTTTTAAAATCGCAGGATCTCTTGCCTTAGAGGAAGCAGTAAGACATGCTGATATGGTGTTATTGGAACCAATAATGAAAATCGAAGTTTCAACCCCAGATGAATTTATGGGAGATATAATTGGAGATTTATCAAGTAAGCGAGCCCAAATTCAAGGAACAGAAAAGAAAGGCAACTTGGTAGTGATCAATGCACAAGCACCTTTATCAGGGATGTCTGGATATGCAACTAAGCTTCGTTCAATTTCTCAAGGTAGAGCCAGCTTCTATATGGAACCTAGCCATTACGAAGTGGTTCCTAAAAATATTACCGAAAACCTAATCGAAAAAAGGGTCGATGCAGGCACAGATAAAAGGTAATTTTAAATTAAAGCTTGACAGGGTGTTTTATGCCTAGGTATAATACTTCCAGAGCTCAAGTAGAGCTAGGACTATGACGTCCTTTTTGATTTACTAATATAAAAACATGGCAGCAAAACAAAAATACGAAAGAACAAAACCTCATTTAAACATCGGGACCATTGGTCACGTAGATCATGGTAAGACTACTTTAACAGCCGCCATTACAAAAGTTCTTTCTAAGCAATCTGGCAATCCAACAAAAAGCTTAGACTTTTTTGATGTAGATAACGCTCCTGAAGAAAAAGAACGTGGAGTTACTATTAACGTTCACCACTCAGAATATGAAACCGACAAAAGACATTATGCTCACATTGATGCTCCTGGTCACGCTGACTACATAAAAAACATGATTACTGGAGCAGCCCAAATGGATGGAGCTATTCTTGTTATTTCAGCTGCTGATGGACCTATGCCTCAAACAAGAGAGCACGTAATTTTGGCTCGTCAAGTTAACGTTCCAGCAATAGTTGTTTTCCTAAATAAGA
>Ga0208904_1000310_pt1 | contig 42563 bp, 44 predicted proteins | sample AntAceMetag02UKB_FD_184774 | JGI IMG/M metagenome (GOLD analysis project Ga0208904, IMG submission 184774) | Saline lake microbial communities from Ace Lake, Antarctica - Antarctic Ace Lake Metagenome 02UKB (SPAdes) (version 2) | ecosystem: Environmental > Aquatic > Non-marine Saline and...
CTTAGACAGAAAAGTTCCGGCTCAAATATATTTTTCTAAATAATTTTTAAAAAAGTCGATTATTAATTAAAATTCATAACCCACCTTTTTAAACAGGTTTACCTGTCTAGACAAGGGGTACAGTTTAGTTTTCTATATTTTTACTTAAATAACTATTTAAAATACTGCTAACTAGTTTTGTTCTTAAATTAGCTGGGTTAAACACCGCCACAACTATTAAAGCAATAACTGCTACAAGGATAATTATCAATAAGACTTGAATTATTTTTTTCATATTTTTTTGTTAATTATTATTCTGCTATTATTTTACCAATATTTAATTATAAAAACAAATTATTATATATATTTCCCGGTACGTTTTTGTGGTATAATTAAGTTGTATTAAATTAGTTTAATAATTTAATTTTTGTGGTATAATATAATAGTTAATATGTTGACAAATTCCATGCTCAAAAGATTATTAAATTTACAAGAAATACAGCCTTGCTAATTTGTGATTAGCTGGGTTTTTATTTTTAAAAAATATGAATAAACAAAAAACAAATCATAAAATTTGGTGGGATGATAAAGAAAAAATTGTCAGAAGTAAGTTCTGGGGTGATTCTAATGAAAAAATTGCGAAAGAACAAACAGAATCAATGGCTAAATTCTATAATACTTTAAAAGGAGATATCTTGGTTTTAATTGATTTAACTGAAGGTGGCAAAACAACTTCAGAGGCAAGAAAAATTTATGCAGATGGTTTGAAAAGTATGGGTGTAAAGAAACACGCTTTTATTGTAAAGAATACAATATTACGCGTGACAGTTGATTTTATAATGAAGGCTTCTGGAGCGAAAAATGTTAAATTTTTTAAAGATGAAAATAAAGCCATTAAATGGCTAAAAGAATAATATGTCAACTAGAAAAAACAATCAGCAAGAGCAGAAAATTGAGAATATTATTCAGGTTTTACAAAATGTAGCTCTGGGTGATTTTTCAAGTGATATCAAAATTGAAGATAATGAAGATAAATTTACAGAACTTGCTGTGGCAATAAATTTGATGATAGATGATTTACGGGAATATAAAAATGAAATGGACAAAAAGGTTACTCAGCAGACAAAACAATTAAAGCAAAGGGAGGAGAACTATAGGAAACTATTTGAAACTTCAAAAGACGCTATTATGACGCTTGAGCCACCAACTTGGGGTTTTACATCTGGAAATCCAGCGACCATTAAAATCTTCGGGGTTAAAAATGAAAAAGAGTTTGTAAGTTTAGGTCCAGGCGATTTGTCGCCAGAAAAACAGTCAGATGGACAGCTTACGGCTGATAAAGCTAAAGAGATGATTGGTAAAGCTATGAAGGAAGGTTCTAATTTTTTTGAATGGACTCATAAGAAATATAAAGGTAAGAGTTTTTTGGCTACAGTTTTGTTAACACGAGTTCAAATAAAAGATAAGCAGTTTTTGCAGGCAACAGTTAGGGATATTTCTGAACAAAATGAAAAATTAGAGGAGCTTGAAAAAATGAATAAGTTAATGGTCGGACGTGAATTAAAAATGGTTGAGCTAAAAAAGAAAATTCAAAAATTTGAAAAGAAAAAAAAATATGAAAAACGATAAAACATATCCAACAATTTATGGCGTTGATCCCAATAAGGAAGTAACATCTTTAATGGTTCGCGATGCAATTATTGAATGCTTTCGCCAAGCACATTGTGCTGATGCTGGAGTAGGTACTGAAGATGAAGATACTAATTGTTTGTATTGTAAAGAAATTGTCAAAAAAGCTTTTGATGATGCTGATGCAGATTTTAATAATCCAACTAAGGAAGATATTATGAATGTTTTGGGTAAGCTGGCTGAGTTTGCCAAAAAATTTCGTGATCAGAAGATGGTGCAAAAACATATGCAGGAAATAATGAAATTAGTTGAGAAGTTATAATTAATTAAAAAATTAGAAAAATGAAAATTAGAACAAAAATAATTATTGGATTTTTGATTATTATAATACCAACTTTGATACTTGGTTATTTTTCAGTTAACCAAATAGATAAAATCACAGAACCCTTGAGCAAAGATATTCCACAAAGTGTAGATTCGGTTTCTAAAACTTCCTATCTTGATAGCTTGGCGCAGTTTATTCGTTATTATGATGAAGTCTTAACGCAATCAGCTCGAAATTATGCATTTACTCAAGATAAAAAATGGAAAAATATATATTTTGAAACAGTGCTAAAATTAGATGATAAAATCAAACAAGCCCTTGATCAAGGATACGCTGAGGATAGAGTTCTTTTTAATAGTGTTGATCAGGCCAATATAGCCTTAATAGAAATGGAAGAGAAGGCTATAGCCTTAGTGGACAATGATGAGGCGGAAGAGGCAGTTGTAATTTTAGAGAGCGACGAATATTGGCGGCAAAAGGAGATTTATAAAACAGGCTTAGTTAAATATGTTGAAATAAGAGGTCTTGATTACGATGATGCTCTTTCGGCTTCCACCTTAGTTTTGGAATTAGCTACTCAAGATACACAAGAGAAAATCAGCCAAAGCAGAAAATTGATTCTTATTTTAATTATAGGTGCTTTATTACTGGCGATTGTAATAGGTATTTTTGTTTCATATTATATTACAAGACCAATTGCCAAACTCGCAGGAGCGGTTGATAAGATAACTAAAGGAGAATTAGAGACAAGGGCTGAAATATACTCAAAGGATGAAGTTGGTCAGTTAGCGAGTAGTTTTAATCAAATGAGTGATAAAATAAAAAAATTTAGAAGTAATATTGAAAAGCAGGTTGCTGATCGTACGGCCGATTTAGAAAAAGTTAATAAATCAATGATTGGTAGAGAGCTGAAAATGGTTGAATTAAAAAAAGAGATTCAAGAATTGAAAAATAAATTAGAAATTGATAATTAATATAAAAAATATGGACAAAAAAAATATTGTGTCAACTATGATTTCTCAGCACAGAGTTTTGCAAAAAGAGGCTGGTGCTGTAGTCGAGATTTTAAAAAGCGAAGAGATTGATGCGTAAAAAATTATGATTGGATTGGAGCAATTTAAAAAAGATTTAGTTGAACATCTGACATTAGAAAATGAAACATTCTATCCTGAATTATTAAAAGATATGCAGGCCAAGGGTCAAGATACCGCTAAGACAGAACAATTTGTTGCTGAGATGAAAGATATTGAAAAGGTGGTGGTGGCTTTTTTGGAGAAATATAAAGACGAGCAGAGCATTAAAGAAAAAATAGATGAATTTAAAAAAGAATTTCCCAATATTGGTAAAACTTTGAATTTAAGAATCGAGTCAGAAGAAGTTGGCGTTTATAGCTATTGGGGATTATTTTAATTAAAAGACAAGATGAAGATAAGAACTAAAATTAGTACAACGTTTTTGACTGTTTTTATAATCGTTATGGTTATAATTGGTTTTGTTATGCAAACAGTTAGTTTACAAATGATAGAAAATCAAGTTATTTCTCATTTAGAATCAGTTGCTCAATCAACAGAAAATTTTATTGACGAGGTTTTAGAAGATCAAACAGGCAAATTGGAAATAGCTGCAACGCACAGTGAGCTTTCGATTGAGGAATTAAAAGAGATCAGGGATATTAGTGATTTCTTTTATGAGGTGCTTGTTTTAGATTCTGAAGGAAGAATAGCTGTTTCTTCAGATGAATCACAAATTGGAAAAGACAAATCAAATAATGAGTATTTTATTAATGGCTTATATAAAACTTATATTAAGCCTTCATACATGTCTAAAACGACAGGTAAAGAATCTGTTGCTGTTTCTACGCCTTTTCATGGAGGAGTGCTGGTGGCTAGGATAGAACTGGAATCTTTTAATAAGCTAGTTTCTGACAGAACTGGCTTAGGAGAAACTGGTGAGAGTTTGCTAGGTTATAAGAACGAAAACGAGGAGATAATATTTTTTACCCAAAGAAGATTTGAAGAAGAAGCGGGTGTGGGAGAGATGAAGGGTAAGTACGATATATTGCCCATGGAACAAGCATTGTCAAAAAAAGAGGAGGTTTTTATTGGGTCGCATGATTATCGGCATATTGATGTAATCGCCGTAACAAGATATATATACGAAATTAATGTAGGATTGGTTACTAAAATCGATGTTAAGGAGGCCATGGCGCCAACCTTGGATATTTTGCGGGCTTATTTATGGTTAATTGGCATTGTTTTATTAATTTATTTTTTTATAGCTTGGTTATTGTCGCGCACTATTAGCAAACCAATTGAAATTTTGCGTCAGGGTACAGAAATTATTGAACAAGGAAATTTAAATCATAAAGTTAGGATAGAAACTAAAGATGAAATCGGTCAATTGTCTCGTGCCTTTGATAAGATGACAGAAGGTATTAAAAAATCAAGAGCAGAAGTGGATCTACAAGTTAAAAAGCAAACTGGTAAAATTACAGAGAATGCTAAATATTTGGGAGACCAACAAAAAGCTATTTTAAATATTTTAGAAGATGTGGAAGATGAAAAAGACAATGTCTCAAAAGAAAGAGATAAAATTAATACTATTCTATATAGTATTGGTGATGGTGTATTTGTGGTTGATAAAGATATGAGAATAACTATGTTTAATCAGGTGGCAGCTGATATAACAGGATTTAGTATTCAAGAAGCTCAAGGTAAAAAATATAGTGAGGTTTTAAAATTTATTTTTGAAGATACTAGGAAGATTAATAATAAGTTTATTAAACAAGCCATGTTAACCGGGGAAGTGCAAGAAATGGCCAATTATACCTTGCTAATCACTAAAGATAATAAAGAAATTCCAGTAGCTGATAGTGCCGCTCCTTTAAAAGATAAGAATGGTAAAGTAATTGGTTGTGTGGTTGTATTTCGGGATGTAACTCACGAACGAGCGGTTGATCAGGCCAAGACAGAATTTGTGTCGCTGGCTTCGCATCAATTGCGCACCCCGCTTTCAGCAATTAATTGGTATGCTGAAATGCTGCTAGCTGGCGATGCCGGCAAGGTAAATGATGAACAGAAAGAATATTTAGATGAGATATATAAAGGTAATCAAAGAATGGTGGGGTTGGTTAATGCGCTACTAAATGTATCACGTTTGGAACTTGGCACTTTTGCTATTGATCCTGAAAAAACGGATTTAACAAAAATGGTGGCTAGCGTTATAACTGAGCTTAAATTACAAGCTGACAAAAAAGAACAGAGTATAAAGATAAATATTGAAAAAAATTTACCAGAGATTATTGTTGATCCAAAGTTGGTTCGTATAATTTTCCAAAATTTACTTTCTAATGCTGTGAAATATACACGCGAGAAAGGTAAAATAGTTTTGAAAATGGAAAAACTTGACAAAGACTTATTAGTTCAAATTACAGATAATGGCATGGGTATTCCCAAAAGACAACAGTCAAAGATGTTTGAGAAACTTTTTCGGGCTGATAATGTGCGCGAAACAGACACTGAAGGCACAGGTCTTGGGCTTTACATTATTAAGTCAATATTAGATAATACAGGGGGGAAGATATGGTTTGAATCGGTTGAAAACAAAGGGACAACATTTAGTTTTACTATTCCATTAAGTGGGATGAAAAAAAAGGAGGGGAATAAAGAACTTAGCTAGGTGGTTAGAGTTTTGGGTGGCTAGGTTTTTAAGAATTATTTATTAAATAGTTGACAAATAAAATTATGCAAGATGAAAATTTAAAACCAGAACGAATAGTGTTAGTTGTGGAGGATGAATTGCCTTTGCAAAATGTTATTCGCAAAAAATTAGAAAAAAGTCATTTTTCTGTAGTCACTGCGCGTAATATTGACCAAGCTTTAAAACATCTTCAGGACGTAGAGGATATTGAAGTTGTTTGGTTGGATCACTATTTGCTTGGCAAGGAAAATGGATTGAATTTTTTAGCTAAAATAAAAGCTAAGGAGTCTAAGTGGAAAAATATTCCGGTTTTTGTAGTATCTAATACTGCCAGCCCTGACAAAGTTCAAAGTTATATCCAGCTTGGAGTTGAGAAATATTATACCAAAGCGGATTATAGATTAGATAAAATTATTCAAGACATTAAAGAACATTTGGAGGGATTATAAATTGATATTTAAAATATATGAAAAAAATTCTTATTATAGAAGACGAGCAAACGTTGCTTAAAGCACTTGAGGTTAAATTATCCAAAGAGAATTATGAGATACTCAAGGCGATTGACGGCAAAGAGGGGGTAGAGGTAGCTCTTAGAGAGCATCCAGATTTAATTTTACTTGATATCATTATGCCCATAATGGATGGCATAAAAGTTTTAGAAAAATTGCGTAAAAATGAATGGGGGAAGAAAGTACCAATTATCATGATACTGACTAATTTGGATGAGGAAAAAGCGATTGCACAAGCCAAGCAGTATGATGTGCATGATTATTTGGTAAAGACCAATTGGAAATTAAAAGATATCGTAAATAAAGTTAAGGCAAAATTGGGGGATTAACCTGTATTAGATATGAAAAAAATATTAATTATTGAAGATGAGAGGCCTTTACTGGATGCTCTCAAAAAAAAGTTGCTTCTGGAAGGATTTAGCGTTTTGGAGGCGACTAATGGTGAGGTTGGCTTATCAAAAGCTGTTACAGAGCACCCAGATTTGATATTATTAGATATTTTGATGCCCAAAATGAATGGAATGGCGATGATTAAAAAATTACGCAATGATTTATGGGGTGCGAATGTTCCAGTTATTGTCTTAACTAATGTTGAGAGCCCGGAGGAAGCAATCGACGCTTTAGAATTTGAGACTCTTGAGAATAAGCCCTTAAATTATTTTAAGAATGACAAGAGTCGTAATATTAAAGAATATTTAAATGCGAGGTTGCTTAGGGGTGTTGATGATTACATAGTTAAGTCAAATTGTACATTGGCGAATGTAATTCAAAAAGTGGAGGGTTGTTTATCCTAATTATTTTTTATAAGTAACACTAGAATATTATGAAAAAAATATTGATTATTGAAGATGAAAGGCCAATCGCACATGCTATGGAATTAAAATTGAAAAAAGCTGGTTTTGATGCTCAGATTGCGCCTAACGGGGAAGAAGCTGTTAAGATTTTAGAAAAAGGCGAATTTGACTTGGCACTTTTAGATTTAGTCATGCCCAAGCTGGATGGTTTTGGCGTGTTGGAGGAAGTAAAAAACAAGAAAATAAAGACAAAAATAATTGTGACCTCTAATTTAAGCCAAGATGATGATATTAAAAAAGCTAAAAGTTTGGGAGCCATTGATTTTTTAGTTAAATCAGACACAAGTATTGTAGGGATTGTTGAAAGAGTTAAAAGCGTCCTAGGTGCATAGAGGGTATTTGAAAAGTTCATTTTCTACTACGATTCCAAAATTTTGGCTACAAATTATTCAAAGTTCGTTGTTGATATTCGTCCATATCACTTCCTTGCTTTTCATAATTTTCGCTCAAAATTTGGCAATCTCGTGACTAAAGAGGCTTATCAAATACCCTCTTAGTAAATTAAGATCAGAATATGGAGGATACTCAAATCAAAAAAATTCTTCTTGATGAGGGATATATTTCCAAGGAAGATGCAGACGCATCTTTGAAATATGCCAAGTCGCATAATGTTTCGGTGATGGATTATTTGTATGATAAGAAGATTATTACTAAAAATATTTTAGGCCAGGCGATTGCCGAGCATTTCAAAGTTTCTTTTGTAGACTTGAATAAAGAAAAGATAGATGAGAAAATATTGCGTTTTATTCCTCAATTAGTTGCTACCTCAAAAGGGGTAGTTGTTTTTAGGCAAGACGACAAGAATGTTAGGCAGTGGCATTTGTAGCTCTTGATCCTTTGACTCGTTTTCAAGATTCGCGTGATTCTGCTCGCTGGTCTGATGTAGCCGCTTTGGTTAGCGCTATTAAAGTTGATCAGGTGGATAATCGAGGCAGGCATGCTTATGGTATACGTTATGACACATCCAATGCAGCTGTTGTGGCTGGTATCGAGTATATGATTTCTAACGCGACAACTACTACTGGATGCAATGCAACAGAATGTGTTCTTGTGGCCGCTACGGACGATTGTATTAATTTAAATGAATTGGCACGCGAAGGTTATTTGGGCGCGTTACCGGTTAGTCCGAACGGGGATGGTTCATGGTCATCAACATTGACTGGATATTATGTGATATATAATTCAAATGGTTCTGTGACAGTTGGATCGTGTGAGGCAGAAAATGCAAGTTCGATTACGGTGACGAGATAAGGGTATAGATTGGTTAGCATTTTAAAATTTGTCTTAATTTAATTAGGGCAAATTTTTTATTTGCTGGCTGGCTATTATTACCGGTTATTGCCGGAGTTGCCATAGTAACAAATTTGGTGAGAGTGGTAACTCATTGTTATTTTTAAGAGTAAGGGAATTACAGTATAATTAAATAGAAGATTATAAAGTAATGCGTAGAGATTTGTTTCATTTTGACATTTACTCAAGCATTAAGCCTTGGTGCCAGGCTTGGTCAAAATACACAAATCTTGTTTTGAAAGCTATGTATAAATGTCCATCTTGCGGTTCTGAGGGAGAAGAGTCAAAATAATGTTGTGGTAGCGAAATGGAGAAACAGTGTGAAGGTTGTAACAAAATCAACAGCCAATGCACCTGTAACTAACCAGAATATTTTTGAATTAAATAATTTTCTAATATTTATATATAAATCTTGATTTTTGTGTATGTTAATTATTTACGCACATCCAAATAAATTAGGCCACTCAGGTGAATACTTAAAGCAGATTGAAAAAGTTTTAAAGAGTAGGAAGATAGAATACGATGTGATGGATTTTTATGAAATGAATTATGATCCTGTTTTGTGTTTAGAGGAGCATTATACTTCTGGTCGTAGACAGGTGAGTGAAGAGAACAAAAAAATTCAGATTCGGATAAAAAAAGAAAATAAATTTATTTTTATTTATCCAGTGTGGTGGAATAATATACCGGCTATTTTGAAAGGTTTTTTTGATAGAGTTTTTGTGAGTGGTTTTGCTTTTAGATACGTTAACCACCGTTCAAGAGGATTACTGAGTGGCCAAGCGGTTGTTTTTTCATCATCTGGATCGCCAAGGATTTGGGAAAGGTTAATCGCTAAAGATAGAGCATTAAAAGTGGTGACCAAAGATATTTTGAGATTTTGTGGTTTAAAGTCAAAAGCTTATTCCGTGGGCTGGTCAAATGAACTTAATGAAAGGCAAAAAAGAAAAATATTTAAACTTGTTAAAAAAGGATTAAAGTATTTAATATAGGGACACATAAAATTCTTCAAGAGCCTTAAAAATATTTGGTTGCGGAAAAATGGATTGTAGCCAAATTTGTAAAAAATATTCTTTGCTTGAATAAGTTGTTATTTTCTAGGTAACAAAAAACAGATGTTTTATTAGACTTCTGTTTTTTGTTTAAATGGTTTTCCCCGCCATTTAAACTACTGCGAATCCTTCCTTCGACCCCTCGTTTTTAGGGAGTATTTCTTGTACTCTGCCGACAGCTCCATTAGTTAGTCTGACTTTGATGCCGTGCGGGTGGAGTTTTTTGCTGGTCAAGATATCTTGAACTAGACCTCGCGTGAGTTCACCGCTTGGTTGGTCTTCTTTTTGTACAATGGCTACCTTGAGTCCTTTGTATATATTGTTTCTGTTTTGTCCATCCATATTTTTAGATAAATAATATTTGGCCTTGAGCTATTTTTTGCTGTTGTCGCTCTTGGGCCGTCAGCTGGTAAATTGTTTTGAGTAGATTAATGTCTTTTGGGGTTTGACGCTTGTTTCTTCTTTGAAAGATTATTTTTTGGGTTTTGAGGGTGACTGATAGAGGAACTTGAACTGAATTGGCCAGCCAGCTGCCAGCATTGGTGAAATTGGGAATATCGTTGGTGATATTGCCATAGGCTAGGCTGTTAATACCAATTACTTTACCAGCAAAGATATTGGTATTAACTGATACTTTTGAATAATCTCCAATAATACACCCAAGGAATTGTTGGTGTGTGTCTTGTGCTTGCATTTTTATGTGACCGTAAGTATTTTTTAAATTAGAAACAATGGCGCCGGCAGCAATATTGACCCATTCGCCAAGATAGCTGTGGCCCAAGAATCCATAATGTTGTTTATTGGAATAACCTTGGATAATACTGGATTCTATTTCTCCGCCAACTTTAGAAAATGGTCCAATAGATGAGTCTTGGATTTGACTACCAGGTTTGATAAGGCAGTTAGGACCGATATATAGCGGGCCTTGGAGGCAGGCAAATGATTGTATTTGAGTGTTATCGCCGATGATGATTGGTCCATGATTAACATTGAAACTAATTTGTTTGGCTATTTCGACTTGTTTACCTACATAAACGCCTGGTCGAAGTTGGCGATAGCTGTTTTTTAAGAATTCTAAGTTATCTTTTAATATTTCTTGATTGTAAGTTATGAGCTGGTGGAGATAATTGAAGGAGGGCCAGTTAATATTTATTTTTTTACAATTAAAGTTTGCTAAGTATTTTTCTATGGTGGAATTTGTTAGCTTTTTAATATGTGCTGGGTTGCTTATATTAAGCAATGCCCCCAGGGTTTGTTGCTTGTGTTGGAGGATATAGTTTTGATCGGTCTTGCGAGCTGCTATTTTTTGATAGAGCGATTGGGCGTGAGTATATGAAGGGATGAGGGAGGCGTTTAATATAAGGATTTTTTTATCAAATGCTTTGTGGCGTGGGTATTTGACTTGAGTGGTTGGCATAAGGTAATCATCGATAAGATAGTCAATTTTAGTTTCTTTGAAGATATGCTGACAGACTTGGTAAAGAGTGGTTGCACCGCAAAAAATATCAAAAGCTGGTCGGCTAAGCGAGATGGGGTGGAGATTGTGATTGCTCAAAAAGATTATTTTCATAGTGTTTTTATTCGACAGTCACACTTTTAGCCAAGTTTCTAGGTTTATCAACGTCAAGGCCCCTTAAACGGGCAATATGATAGGCCAGGAGCTGGAGAGGGACAGTATTAAGAATAGGGGTTAGAATATCTAGAGTACTAGGAAGATAAATGACGTTATCAACAATATTTTTGATTTTAGTATCGCTTTGGCTGGCAAGAGCGATAACTTGTCCATGCCTGGCTTTAACTTCTTCGATGTTGGATAGTATTTTTTGATAGGTGCTGTCTTTAGAAGCGATGAAAACAACAGGCATGCGTTTGTCGATGAGGGCAATCGGCCCGTGCTTCATTTCAGCGGCTGGATAGCCTTCAGCGTGGATATATGATATTTCTTTGAGCTTAAGTGCTCCTTCAAGAGCAACTGGGAAGTTATATCCACGGCCAAGGTAAAGAAAATTGTTGGCATCCTTGAATTTTTTGGCTAATTGCAAGATGTTTTTGTCTTGAGCGAGTATTTTTTTAACTTGGTTGGGTAATTGAGCTAGGCCTTGGATAATTTTTTTTCGCTGACTGTTAGTTTGGCTTTTTTTAAGATGACTAAAGTGGACGGCTAAGAGAGTAAGCAGGGTGAGCTGTGAAGTAAAAGCTTTGGTTGAAGCTACGCCGATTTCTGGTCCGGCATGCAGGTAGGCGCCGGCGTCAACCATTCTGGCAATAGTTGAGCCAACTACGTTACAGATACCAAAGGTGGGAGCCTGTTTTTCTTTGGCAAGTTTAAGGGCGGCTAGAGTGTCAGCAGTTTCACCTGACTGGGAAAGAGCAATAATTAGAGTATTTTTATCAATAACGGGTTGGCGGTAGCGAAATTCGGAAGCATATTCAACTTCAACTGGAATTTTGACGAGTGCTTCGAATAGATACTCAGCAATTAGCCCAGCATGCCAGGAAGTGCCACAGCCAAGGATAATAATACGCGATAGGTTGTTTATTTTATCCTTAATTTTTTCTAAACCATCTAATTTGATTTGAGATGAACCCGGAGTAATGCGTCCGCGTAAGCAGTTGGTAATGGTGTCTGGTTGTTCAAATATTTCTTTTTGCATGAAAGTTTCGAAGTCCTGTTTTTCTACTTTATCAATATCCCAGTCAATTTTTTCTATTTTTTTATGAATACTCCCATTGTTCTTTAAGTTTATAATTTGATGTCCTTGGGGGGTAAGAGTGGCTATTTCATTATCGTCTAGGTAAATAATGTTTTTGGCGTGAGCGGCGACAGCTGAAGCATCTGAAGCGACAAGATATTGGTCTTTGGCCAAACCAATAACCAGGGGACTGCCCTTGCGAGCGGCAACCAGGGTATTAGGTTCTTGGCTTGATATGACTACTAGGGCATAGGCTCCCTCAACTTGCCTTAGGGTAAGTTGGACGGCTTGAGTTAGAGTGGTATCTTTTGTCTTATATTTTTCTATTAAATGAGCTAAAACTTCAGAGTCGGTTTGTGAAGAGAATTTATGGCCTTCTTTAGATAAGAGTTTTTTGAGAGTGGTCGCGTTTTCAATAATGCCATTGTGGACAATTGAAATGGTTTTTGAACAATCAAGATGAGGGTGAGCGTTACTGACGGAGGGTGGGCCATGGGTTGCCCAGCGCGTATGAGCAATACCCAAATTACCTGGCAATTGATTGTCGGCTAATGTTTTTTCAAGTTTTTTTATTTTACCTTTAACTTTGAGGCTGGTAATTTGACCCTGATTAATGACAGAGATGCCAGCTGAGTCGTAACCACGGTATTCAAGGCGCTTGAGGCCTTGTATAAGGATAGGAGCGGCTTGTTTAGTACCCAGATAGCTAATAATGCCACACATAGTTTTTTGACGTTAATTTAGGAGTATATAGACATTATGTCAGTTGAGGGGTTAGTCTGTCAAAAAAGCCTTCCCTGTGAGGGGAAGGCTTTTTAACGGGTCTTAACAATTATATTAATTGTTGTAATCGTCGTTTGGTTTTCTTTCAGTCATGGGACGAGCCTCGTTAACTACGAGAGCTCTGCCGTTTTGCTCAAAACCATTGAATTTTTCAACAGCTTGTTTTGCTTCTTCTTCTGACCCCATTTCAACAAAACCAAAACCTTTGCTACGACCTGAGAATTTATCGGTGATGATGTTGGCTGATGTTACGCTACCAATTTCACCAAACAATTTTTCCAAGTCTTCGTTGGTTGTTTCGTAAGGTAGATTACCAACGTATAGTTTGTTTGTCATGTATTCTTTTTAACTAGCTTGTGCGACGGCGAAAAATATATAGACACCTAAACACACTAACTTTATTTTCCTTGTTTTCGACTGCGCACTTAACTTGTAAAAAAAGAAAAGCAAACAAGGTATGTTGAAATATTAGCATATTAGTGTTTTTTTGTCAAATTTTTGCTTTGATTGGCTTATTCAGCTAGAATGAATACATTGTAAGCTAATTTATCATTTATGAATTTTACGGAATATCAAAAAAAGTCTCAAGAGACTGCTGTTTATCCAAATAAGGGTAATAACTATATCTATCCAACTTTGGGGTTAGTGGGCGAGGCTGGGGAGATCGCCAACAAAGTGAAAAAGGTTGATCGAGATGATAGTGGCAAGATGACGCAAGAGCGACGTGAAAATATTAAGAAGGAATTAGGAGATGTGCTGTGGTATGTAGCACAATTGGCGACGGAGCTTGGGTTGGAGTTAGATGAAGTGGCAGAAATTAACTTAGCGAGGCTCAATTCGCGTAAAAAAAGAGGCGCTTTGCAGGGGAGTGGTGATGACCGCTAGAGCGGATGCTTCTAGGTTAGCCATGTTTGACTTTTGAGGTAAAAAACAGTGGATAACTTGGCTTTCCCCTTAGCATAAAATGATATATAATGAGAGTAAGGAAAAAGGTTTTGGATTGAGGAGATAGTGATGTTTGTTTTCCACAGAAATTATATAGTTCAAGATCTTGACAATACTATATATTGTGCTATACTGAGTAGTAGGAACACAATATATAGTTTTTATTTGGATAAAATTATTAGGATAAAAGGTTGTTTTCTTCATTATTTGGAGGTTTCCCTTTGAAAATATAAGAGACGCTAATACAGGTGTCTTTTTGTTTATACTTATGAAATGTCCAGTATGCAATTTTAAAGATACAAAAGTGGTAGACTCAAGAATGTCTAGCGGTGGTATTTGTGTTCGCCGCAGGAGAAAATGCAGTAAATGTGGGTTTAAGTTTTCAACTTATGAAGAGATGCAAATTTTAGATTTAGTGGTGGTTAAACGGGATGGCAGAAGAGAGGCTTATTCACGTGAAAAAATGGAGAAAGGAATTTCGAAAGCCTTGGAGAAAAGATCATACACACAAGATGAGTTTAAGTTGTTACTTAATAAGATAGAGAAAGATATTCAAAAGAAGTCCAAAAGGAATGAAATTACCAGTAAAGAGGTTGGTGAGATTATAATGCGCCACATGAGTAAGTTTGACAAGATCGCATATATCCGTTTTGCTTCAGTTTATCGCCAATTTGAGGACGTTAAAAGCTTTCAAAAAGAACTTAAAAAAATTACTAAAAAGTAACTTACTAACTATTGATTTATCCCATGCCAAACAAATCACAAGTTGCTCAAATCAAAAAGAGAGATGGTCGCGTAATGAGTTTTGATGAGAATAAAATAATATCAGCTATTTTCAAGGCTTTGCGAGTGACTGGAAAGGAAGATTATAGCGTGGCTGAAAAGTTGGCTGGCAAGGTTTTTAAGGCGCTCAATAAGAAGTTTGATGGTCATACTGTGCCAAGCGTTGAACAAATTCAGGATATGGTTGAGGAAGTACTTGTCAAAGAGAATTTGGTTGAGGCGGCAAAAGCATATATACTCTACCGTGATCAGCATGCCAGGATTAGGGATATAAACAAGTTTATTGATTCAGATGATTTAGTTAATCAATATCTGAATAAACTTGATTGGCGGGTTAAAGAGAACAGTAATATGGCTTATTCCCTACAGGGATTGAACAACCATATTGCTTCAACAATTTCTGCTCACTATTGGTTAAATGCTATTTATTCACCTGAGATTAGGCAGGCTCATATGGAGGGCGATTTGCATATTCATGATTTACAGCTTTTGGCTGCCTATTGTTGCGGGTGGGATGTAAAAGATCTATTAGTACATGGGTTTAAAGGAGTGGAAGGCAAAGTGCAAAGCAAGCCACCCAAACATTTTAGAAGCGCTTTGGGAATGGTAGTTAACTTTTTATACACCTTACAAGGAGAAGCTAACGGCGCACAGGCGTTTTCTAGCTTTGATACATATTTAGCTCCTTTTATACGTTATGATAAATTAAGTTACAAACAGGTTAAGCAGGGAGTACAGGAATTCATGTTTAATATGAATATTCCGACACGAGTGGGGTTCCAGTGTATGTCCGAAGATACAGAGATTTTAGCAGAAGACGGGTGGAAAAAGCATAATCAGGTGAAAAAGGGAGATACCATCGCTACTTTTAATATGGATAAGGGATTTATAGAATATTTACCGGTGAAGAAGGTATTTGCTAGGGACTATAAAGGAGTGATGTACCATTTGAATAATAAGGAAACAGATCAATTAATTTCTCCCAAACATAGGATTGTGCGTAAAGATAGTAATAAATATACATTGGAGGAGATTGAAAAATTATTAGATTTAGATATTAGTGTGCCTGTTCTGAAGGATATTAAAGATATTGAGGATATTAAAGATATTAGCGTAGCGCATGACGAAATTAAAGAGGTAGATTACAAGGGTATTATTTGGTGCCCAAATACGGACAATGAAACAGTGGTAGCTCGCAGGAATGGCAAGATTTTTATAACGGGAAATACCCCATTCACAAATATCACCATGGATTTAAAGCCTTCTGGTGAATTGGCTGAAGACAATATAATAATAGGTGGTGAGGTTAAGAAAGAGAAATATAAGGATTTTCAAGAAGAGATGGATATGTTTAATCGAGCTTATGCCGAGGTCAATTTAGAAGGTGATGCTAAGGGAAGAGTGTTTACCTTTCCAATTCCCACATATAATATTACTAAAGATTTAGATTGGGACAATGAAAGATTGGATCCTGTATGGGAGATGACTGCAAAATATGGGATTCCTTATTTTTCGAACTATATCAATTCTGACATGAGCCCTGATGACGCACGAAGTATGTGTCCATTAGCAGGTAATGAAAAAATATTGGCTAAGTCTTCTAGAGGAAGAGCGGTTGAATATTCTAGCATTCGGGGTATTTATGAGGGTCATAGGAAGGTTAAGAGTGAAGAGTATGAGATATACAGTGATGGTAAATTTATTAAAGGAAAATTTAATAAGTTTAGTAATCAAAAAATGATAAAAGTTGTTTTGGATAATGGGCATGAAATAAAGATGTCTGAGAGTCATTTAAATTTTATTAAAAAAGAGAAGGGCAGCAAAGAACAAGTTTTACCAGGAAGGAAACTGGAAAAGGATATGTATTTGCCTTATTCATTAAATAAATATGATGGAGAGGGAGGCAATGAAGACTTGGGATTTTTTGTAGGAGCTTATGCTGGAGATGGTTGTTTTAATGGTGAGGCGACTGTGAATTTTTCACTTGAGGGGGAATTTAAGAAAGATCTGATTGGTAAGTTAGAAAAAATTGCCAGTGAATATTTTGGAGCACATAGTGTTGTCATTAAAGACAAAAGGACCAAATTAGTTTCTTTGAGGGTACATTCGAAGGCCGCAGTGGGCTTATGTCAGGATTTTGTTGCCGATAAAGAAAGAGAAAAACATTATCAAGCTCGTTTATTTGTTGCAAGTGAAGAATTTAGGCAGGGGGTTATAGCCGGACATTATGCGGCTGATGGAGGCAATAGACATAGAATTTATACCTCTTCTCCTAAAATGGTAGAAACTTTGAATATGTTAGCTGCTACTTTGGGAACCACAACCAGCATATACAGGGATGATCGAGAAGGAAGATTAGGCACAGAGCCTAATTATGCTGTGCTTATCTATCAGTTAAACCGCAAGAATTATGGTAAGATTTGGTTTAAAGAGAAGGATAGGTTGTGGGTTAAAATTAAAGAGATCAAGAAAATTCCAGGTGATACAGCCTATTGTTTTGAGGTGAAGAAAGGTAAGCCAGTATTTACTGTGGGAACAACAGGTATTTTAACTCATAATTGTCGGTTGCGCTTAGACAACCGGGAGCTTAGAAAAAGGGGCGGCGGGCTTTTTGGAGCCAATCCTTTGACTGGTAGTATTGGAGTAGTAACCATTAATTTACCCAGAGTAGGGTATTTAGCTAAGACGGAAGAAGATTTTTTTAAGCGGTTGGATACCTTGATGGAAATATCACGTGAGTCGCTTGAAACAAAAAGAGAAGTTATTGAAAAATTCAGCAATATGGGACTTTACCCTTATTCCAGGTTTTATCTTCAAGGCATTAAAGACCAGTTTGGTGAGTATTGGAAAAATCATTTTAACACGATTGGCTTACTGGGTATGAACGAGGCGTTGCTTAACTATATGGGCAAAGATTTAACTAGCGAAGAAGGACATAAGTTTGCTGAGAAAATATTAGATCACATGAGGGAAAGAATGGGAGAATATCAGGAAGAAACTAATCATTTATATAATTTAGAGGCAACACCCGGAGAAGGGACAACATATAGGTTTGCTAAGGCCGACAAAAGGAAATATGCTGATATTATTGTAGCCAATGAAAAAGCATACAAAGAAAAAGACGCGGCTCCATATTATACAAACTCTTCGCAGTTACCAGTTGGGTTTACAGATGATATATTTAGTGCACTTGATTTGCAAGATGATTTACAAGCAAAATATACTGGTGGTACAGTTTTGCATGGATTTTTGGGAGAAAAGATGCCGTCCATTAAAGCGACTAAAGATTTAGTTAAAAAAATTGCTGAAAATTATACTTTGCCATATTATACTTTAACGCCAACATTTAGTGTGTGCCCTAAACACGGGTATCTAGCTGGAGAGCATCGGTGGTGTCCTAAATGTGATGAAGAAATTGGATATACGGAAGAGGCGGTTTCTGCAAAAACAGATTTAAATCAAGAAAAATTATTTAAAGAATAATTTAAAGGTCATAAAAATATTATAAATTAAAATAAAAATACATGGCAAGTCAAAAAACAAAAAGGACACAGTGCGAGATATACTCACGCGTGGTCGGATATCTACGACCGATCAATCAATGGAATGAAGGCAAGAGGCAGGAATTTGATGATAGGCAGACTTTTGATAGACAAGTCAGTGACCCTGGCGGTTGCGGTTGCTAGATGAATGAGAAAAACTCTTCTTTGTCGCAAGATAAGCTCGTAGACAGAGAAGAGTTTTTTGATATTTAATTTTAGATATATTAGAATAAAGATATGTTAATTGGCGGATTACAAAAAACATCTTTAATAGACTATCCAGATAAATTGGCTGCTATTATTTTTACAGCGGGTTGCAATTTTAGATGTGGTTTTTGCTATAACCCAGAATTAGTAACACAAATTAATAAGAAGAATTTGATTCCAGAAAAAGAAATTCTTGATTTTTTAGAGAAAAGAAGAAAAGTGCTTGACGGAGCAGTAATAACAGGCGGTGAGCCAACCATGCATAAAGATTTACCAAAATTTATTCGCAGGGTTAGAAAAATGGGTTATTTAGTAAAACTTGATACTAACGGTACAAACCCCAAGATGCTTGGGGGATTAATTAAAGATAAGTTGATTGACTATATAGCCATGGATATTAAAGGACCCCTAAGGGGATATGGTAGAGTAGCTGGAGCAAAAGTCGATACTAAAAAGATTAGGGAGAGTGTAAGGATAATAATGGAATCAGGATTATCCTATGAGTTTCGTTCAACTATTTTACCTGCTTTGCATAAGAAGCAGGATTTAGAGCAAATGGCGAAATTAATTAAGGGCGCAGAAAAGTATTATTTGCAAAAATTCAGACCTGAAGATAAGTTAAATGATTTGACTTTTGGTGGTTTTAAAAGTTATACTGATAAGGAGATGAAGCAGTTGGCTACGATTTGTCGAGAGTATGTTAGGGAATGCAAGACACGGGGGCAGTGAGGCGATTTGACATTTCTTGTGGTTTTGTTAAGATATTACTAATTACTATTTAAAATGTTAATTTTATGGCAAAGATGGCAGTCATCAAAACTGGTGGAAAACAATATCTCGTTTCTAAGGGAGATGAGTTAAAGGTGGAAAAATTAGGCAAAGACAAGGGTAAAGAAGTGGAATTTGAGACTTTAATGGTGTGCGAAGAAGACGGTAAGGCATTAAAAGTGGGCGAGCCTATTTTAAAAGATGTAAAAGTTAAGGGCAAGGTGATTGAAGATGGCAGAGCTGAAAAAGTTAGAGTTGTACATTATAAACCAAAAACCAGATATCATAAGGTATATGGTCATAGACAACCTTTTACTAAGGTAGAGATTACTGCGGTGGCCTAATAATATTTGTGCATATTACAAAACCCGTTTTAAAACGGGTTTTTTGATGTATAAATTAATTAAATTTCTGATCTGTTTTTCAATGCATTGGATAGGGTAACTTCATCAGCATATTCCAGATCGCCTCCCATAGGCAAACCGCGGGTGAGGCGGGTGAGTTTTAGTGAGGGATATTTTTGCTCGAATATTTTTTTGAGATAGATAATAGTTGATTCACCTTCGATGGTTGGATTGAGCCCAAAAACGATTTCTTTGACTTGGTTATTGTCGAGTCTGTTTGATAGACTGCTCAAGTTAAGTTTGTCCGGGGTGATTTGACTGACGGGGTCAAGCAGGCCATCTAAAACATGGTAGAGTCCGTTATATGCATTGGTTTTTTCAAGATAAATAATATCCTGGGCTTCGGCAACCAGACAAATTTTAGTTCTATCCCGCTTAGTATTTTGGCAGATGGGGCATAAGGTTTTTAGGGTATAATTGTGGCAGTCTTGGCAGCGGCTGACTTGCTTCCCGCAATTAATGAGGTTGTCGGCAAATTCAATAAAAATATTCTTATTATTTTTTTTAAGTAAATAAAAAACAAGGCGCTCAGCAGTTTTTTCACCAAGGCCAGGTAGAGATGAAAAGTTTTTGATCAGATTTTCTATGGGAGAAGGGTATTGCATAGAGCTATTGTTGCATGGACATCATTGTTTTGGCCATGAGTTCTTTTACTTTTTTTAGACAGTCGTTGACGGCTTCTTGCAGATGTTTTTCCTGATCTTCTTTAGACAGTTCTGAGTTCAGGTTGATAGATAGCACTTCTTGGCTACCGTTCATTGTAACATGACAGCCATGGCTTTCAGCTTCGATGGTTTCTTCTGCTAATTGTTTCTGCATTTCACTGGCTTGTTTTTTAAGCTGGTAAAGATCTTTTAAATTAGGCATCATATGTGTTTATTTTAATTTATATAGCTAATTCCTCGACTTGTTGCTCAAGGTTTTTAAAAGAGGTGTGTTGTTCATCAAAAAAGAGGGATATATTACCGGTTGGACCGTTTCTGTGTTTAGAGATCATAATGTCTGCAATATGGGGACGGTTAGTCTCTTTTTTATACATTTCTTCACGATAGATAAACATAACCACATCCGCGTCCTGCTCGATGCTTCCGCTATCACGAAGGTCGGCTAATTTAGGTATGGCTAAAGGCCTTGACTCAACTTGACGAGATAACTGGGAAAGTGCCAATAAAGGGATGTTGAGTTCACGGGCGATAGCTTTCAGTCCGCGGGAGATTTCTGAAACCACCTGTACGCGGTTATCGGGGTTTGCTCCGGCTCTGCCCTCCATAAGTTGTAAGTAGTCAAGGACAATTAAGCCAAGACCGTGTTCTGATTGGAGGCGTCTGGCTTTGGTGCGAACCTCCATAATATTAGACATGGGAGCATCATCAATATATATAGGGCTTTCGGAAAGCGTACCCATAGCATGACCAATAAGGGAGAAGTCAGATTCTCCCATAGATGTTTCTTTGTCTGATAGTTGTCCAGTACGCATTTTCCAAAGATCAACGCCGGCTTCAGCGCACAGCATGCGGTCAATTAGCTGTTCTTTGCTCATCTCAAGAGAAAAAAGACCGACAGGTATTTTTTGTTTAGTGGCAACTTGTCTGACAATATCTAAGGCTAGGCTGGTTTTACCGACGGACGGTCTGGCAGCTAGAATAATTAGGTCTGAGTTTTGGAGTCCGGCTAGTTTACTATCTAGGTCGCGAAAACCGGTTGGTACGCCGCGTAGCTTGCCCTTTTCTTTATGGAGCTCGTCAATTCTGTCAAAAGCCTCAGTCAGCAGGCTTTTGATGGAAGTGAATTCTGGTTTAATAAAACCTTGTGAAATTCCAAAGAGCTTGCTTTCAGCCTTATCAAGCAAATCCTCTATATCCTCATCCTGGTATTCATATGAAAGGTTTTCTATTTCTCCCGCAGTGGTGATTAGTTTTCTTAAGATATTTTTTTGTCTGACAAGCTTGGCGTAATGGGCAACGTTACTTGAAGTGGGGACAATGTTAGTTAATTCAGCTAAGTATGAACGGCCACCAACTTGCTCTAGTTGTTTTTTTTCTTCAAGCTTGGATGAGAGACTTAAAATATCTAAAGGTTCTTTGTTTACATAAAGATTGATAATAGCCTCATAAATTATTTTATGAGCATCTTTATAGAATTCACCAGGGATCAAGGCGTCAGCAATTTTAGTAATGGCCTCTTTATCTATTAAAAGTGAGCCAAGCACGGCTTGTTCAGCTTCTAAGTTTTGAGGAGGTATTCTCTCTATATTTTTAGCCATAAACATGGGGGTTTAATAGTGCGATTTTATTTTAACATGTGAGCACTATTAGGCAAGGATGGTTTTCACCATATTTGTGCACAAGAAGCGCACAGGACTTGGACAAAAGGAAGATAAAATGATAAAATGAGGATAGTATGAAGAAAATAGCTGAAAATTTATTTATCCTACCATTTGATCATAGGTCTTCTTTTAAAAAGGCCTTGTTTGGCAAGAAAGGTGGTTTATCGAAGAAAGAAGAGGGAGTGGTCAGAGAATATCGTAAAATCACATATGAGGGTTTTTTAGTGGCAATTAAGAGAAGAGGAGATCGAGGAGATATGGGAATTTTGGTGGATGAAGAATATGGAGCTGCTGTCATTAAAAAAGCGTTAAAGAAAAAGGCAGTAGTATGTTTGCCGGTTGAAAAGAGTGGAAGGCCAGATTTTGTTTTTGAATATGGCCAAGAGTTTGGTAAACATATTTTAAAATTTAAGCCAGACTATGTTAAAGTATTGGTGAGGTACAATCCGAAGGAAAAAGAGAAGAATAGACAACAGTTAAAGAATTTAAAAAAGCTTGGAGATTGGTGCCAAGATAATTCATACCAATTAATGTTAGAGCTTTTAATACCACCAACCCAAGTTGACCTAAAGAGAGTTAGAAATAATAGGGAGAAGTATGACGAGAAAATAAAGCCAGGGTTGGCTGTGCGGGCAATTAGTGAGTTCCATATGGCAGGCATTAAACCAAATATGTGGAAGATAGAGGCCTTTGAAGACAGATTGGCTTGGCAGGACGTAATTAACGAGATGCGAGGGGAAGATAGAGAAGATGTGGGGATAATAATGCTAGGCAGAGGCGAGAGTATTGCTAAAGTCAAAGCTTGGATAAAAATTTGTCCTAAGAATCAAGTAAATGGTTTTGCTATAGGCCGTACTATTTGGTGGAGAGCTATTATGGATTTACACGAGAAAAAGATAAGTAGAAGACAAGCAATTAATCAAATTGCCGATAATTATTTAGAACTTATTAAGTTATGGGAGGAGGACAGTAAATAGCATGGAAAGCGTATTGGGAGAGTTTATTTGGTTATTTTATTATTTAATGGTGATAAATATTGTCACTTTTTTTATTTTTGGAGTAGATAAATATTTAGCTATAGTAAAGGCTAGCAGAATTTCGGAGAAAGTATTGTGGATTTTATCTGTGGTGGGTGGGTCATTGGGTGGATTTATTGGCATGGAAGTGTTTCGTCACAAGAGAAGAAAGATGAGTTTTTGTCTAATAATGCTGGCAATTCTTTTGATTCAGGTATTTTTGATATATTTTTTGATTTATAAGTATGTTTATTGGAAATAAGCAAATTATTTGGATAATATTTGCATTGGCGGTATTGATAGCTTTGGCTACCAATTTTATGGTAGTAGAAGAGGGCTTTGTTTGGCAGACTGAATCTGACAGTCACTCCAATGTGCTTGAGTATATTAATAGACAGGAGAAGGCAAAGGATAAGATTGAGGAAATTGAAGATATTGTAGTTAAAGAAGAGATAATAAAGCAGGTTTTATTTGAAGTTCCTTTTTTAGTGCAGGCACCGACAGGAGAATGGGATGATCCTCGGTTTCAAGATGCTTGTGAAGAGGCAGCTGTGATCATGGCCTGGCATTGGATTTTGGGAGATAAGGAATTGACTACAGATCAAGCACAAGGGGAAATTTTAGATTTAGTTGATTGGCAAATAAAGAGACATGGTAATTACACGGACACTTCAGCCACAAGTACTGCCCAATTAATGAAAGATTATTATGGTTATGGTCAGGTAGAGGCAAAAGAAATTAAAGGTTTTGAAGAAATTAAGCAGGAATTATTAAATGGTAATTTAGTGATAGTGCCAGCTGACGGGCGAGTGATCGGCAATCCGTATTATACTCCGCCAGGACCGAAAAGGCATATGATAGTGGTGATCGGATATGACAATGAGACAAGAGAGTTTGTGACAAACGATGCGGGGACAAAGAGAGGAGAAGGGTATAGGTATGATTATGTTAAATTTTTTAATGGTATTAGGGATTATCCGACTGGAGATCACCAGGAGATTAAAGAGGTAAATAAAACTATGATTGTAGTGAGTAAATAGTATTTTTTAGATAATGCAAAAAACACCCAAGTATTTGGGTGTTTTTTGGCGGACCGGACGGGGCTCGAACCCGCAACCTCTTGCGTGACAGGCAAGTGATCTAACCAGTTGATCTACCGGTCCTCAAAGAGAGAACTATCTCTCTCGTTGGGTTATTTTTTAACCTGTTCTATGATCGCTGTAAATATATTAGGGTTGTCTTTGGCAAGATTGGATAATATTTTTCTATCAAGCCCAATATTTTTTTTCTTCAAAAGATGAATAAATTTCGAATAGGTTAAGTCGTGCTCGCGTACAGCGGCGTTTAACCTGGTTTGCCATAGTCTGCGATTAGTTCTCTTTTTAACTTTGCGATCACGATAAGCATGAGCGCCAGCCTTTTTAACTGCGGTTGAAGCTTCTCTAATAAGGTTTTTGCGACCCCATTTATATCCCTTGGCTGCTTTGAGGATTCTCTTCCTTTTTTTAGTATGGATAACTCCACGTTTTACTCTTGGCATATTGTTTTACTTAATGATTTTTTTAATTACTTTGGCATGAGTTGGTGAGAGGGTAGAGTCTGTTCTTTTATTTCTTTTGGTATTGCCTCTCTCTTTGGCGTTAAAATGATTTTGGCTCTTTTTAACTTTTTTGACTTTACCAGTTTTGGTAATTTTAAATCTTTTAGATAAAGATTTAATTGTTTTGGGTTTATTTTTAGACATATTGATTAATTAAATTATTTACTAACAGTAGCGTTGATTTGTCCACCTTGCTTTGAAACAGGTTGAACTATTTTTATATCCTCCCCAAGGGATTTGATAAAGCTTCTCATATTATCGAAGGCGATATCTTTGTGAGCTTTTTCTCTACCTTTGAGGACGGTATTGACTTTGACTTTGTGTCCTTCGCCTAAAAACTTAAGGGCTTGTTTCTGTTTGACCTCTAAGTCGTGGCCTTTAATTCTAAATGAGAGTCTAACTGCCTTGAGTTCTGATTTTTTTTGATGAGCTTTGGCTTTGCGAATTTTTTTCTCAGTCTCATATTTGTATTGTCCATAATCCATAATTCTGGCAACCGGAGGGTTGCCTTTGGGTGAAACTTCAACTAGATCCATTTCAGCGTCCATGGCTTTTTTAAGAGCCTCGCCAGTACTCATAGGGCCGACTTGTACGTTATTCTCGTCAATTAAAAAAACCTGGGGTACCCTGATTTGGTGGTTGGCCCGGAATTTTTTGACAAGTTCTTTTTGGGGCTTAGGTTTACGGTAGCGTCTTTGCATGTTGTTTGGTGGAGACGGCGGGTATTACACCCACGTGTTAAAGTAATAAGAATAGTTTTCTACTAATATAGTTTATTTTTTGTATTCGTACTTATACTATAAAATAAACAAAACATATAAGTATATAGCTTGAAAATTTTTGATTAATTAACTCAAGCAATTAATTAATCTAACCCGAATAAATGGCACCCTTGATTGGTTCACAGGTTTTACCAGAAGGATGGCAATAGAGTTTAAGCTATTGCGGTAGCGAAAGATTGAACACTAAAAGCGTTCTTTACTTTAGCTATAATATTTTTGACACTTATTTTGTGTAAACAGTTTAACAAGATATTTAAGCTTGATTAGCAACTATTATTAAAGGACTTCAATCGAATTTAGACGTCCCCCTGTATTTTTAAAATAGAACAAAAAAAGCACGAAGCTTTGTTTAGTATTATATATAAAAAGAGGGTAAATGTCAAATAAAGGTGGGCTAATCTACTAATTGGCGTTTTCTGCGCTGAAAATCCTTCTTTTTGATGTCTTGGCGCTTATCATACTTTTTTTTACCTTGGGCTACGCCAATCTCTATTTTCACCAGGCGGTGATGGGTATAAACCTTGAGGGGAATAATCGAGATGCCAGATTGTTTGGATTTGCCAAGTAGTGATTTGAGTTGTTTTTTATGGAGCAAGAGCTTTCTTTTTCTGGTGGGGGAGTAGTCTCGTTGGGCTAAGCTAGCCGGTTTGTATGGAGAGATGTGAGCATTAATAAGCAAAGCTTGATTTTCGCTGGGTATGTTAATATATGAGCCCTTGAGGTTGATACCACCGTTTTTAACTGATTTAACTTCTGCTCCAGACAAGACAAGACCGGCCTCAAAGGTGTCTGAGATTTTATAGTCAAAATATGCTTGTTTATTAGTTGTTATGCTGGGCATTGAATTTTATGTTTACAGCTTGCCTACTTTTAGGTTATACTAAAATTAATCGAATATCAAATTGTAATTTTTAAATTATGACTATTAAGGATACTATTAAAAATCGAATAAATCAAGTATTGTGTGATAAATACGAGTTATCTTCTTTTAATTTTCAAGTTGAATATCCGCGAGATGTTAAATTGGGGGACTACGCCAGCAACGTGGCTATGCTTTTGGCTAAAAAAGAAAAGATGGATCCGATGAGGATAGCTAAAGAAATTGCTAAAAACCTTGAGGCAAGCAAGGATATATTTAAAAAGATCGAAGTGGCTGCGCCTGGTTTTATTAATTTTTTCTTATCAGATGAAATATTGCGAGAGGCGTTGATTGAGATAGTTGATGGCAGTTATAAAAAAGAGCTTGGCAAGATATATAGAGGCAAGAAGTATTTATTGGAACATACTTCAGCCAATCCAGTGCATACTATTCATATCGGGCATTTGCGTAATAATTTTTTAGGCATGGCCGTTTATAATATGCTAAAGGCCTTGGGAGCTAAAGTAGTACTTGATTATATTAATAATGATAGAGGAACTAATATTGTACGTGCCATGATTGGTTATTTGGTATTTGCTGATAAAAAATTGATGGCAAAGGATAAAGATTATGCTAAGAGATTAAAATCGCTTAAATTGAGTGACAAGGACATAGACAAAGCGGTGGCTGGATTTAAGTGGCAGGATAGTTTGGCTCGTTGGTCTAAGGATGAATGTGGATGGCTGACGCCGGAAGATTTAGATATAAAATCAGATCATTTTGATCTGTGTATCTATAGCCCGGGGGCTAGAGTAGCCAAAGATAACGAGAATGTGGCTTGCCAAGTTCAAGAGATGCTTCTAGCTTGGGAGAAAGAAGAAAAGAAAGTGAGAGCGTTGTGGAAGATGGTGATTGGTTGGTCAATGGAAGGGTATAGGCAGACACTTGGCAGATTAGGTAGCCAGACAGATCATATTTGGCATGAGAGCGAGATATATAAGGATGGTAAGGAGTGGGTAGAGAAAGGTTTGAAGAGCGGAGTGTTTAAGAGACTTGAAAATGGAGCTGTTATTTCTGATTTAGAACAATATGGGTTAAGTGATGTGATACTACTGAAATCGAGTGGCGTTTCGTTATATCATACACAAGATTTTGGATTGACTGATTTGAAGGTTAAAAAGTATAAGAATTTTGATAAATATATATGGTGTATTGGCAAAGAGCAGACTTTATACTTTAAACAGTTGTTTTGTATGATTGAACAGTTAGGAATTGCCAAGAAAGATAAGTTTATGCATTTAAGTTATGGTTTTTTGCGTTTAAAGTCAGGGGCAATGAGTAGTCGTCTTGGAACAGTTGTTAATGCAGATGATTTAATGGATGAGATGAAGAAGAAAGTGGAAAAGTTAGTGGAGAGTTCTAAGGTGGATAAGAAGTTGTCTTCCGAGGAAAGTCAGGAGATATATGAAAAGGTGATGATTGCCTCTTTAAAATATGGGCTGTTAAAGTATAGTCGAGAAAGAGATTTTGATTTTGATGTTAATGAATCTTTGTCTTTGAGTGGCAATTCCGGTCCTTATTTACAGTATGTGTATACGCGATGTCGCTCAGTATTAGAAAAAGCAGGGGGGTCGCATAAGATAAAGAAAGGAGAAAAACAAGAGATTGGAGAGGAAGAAAGAGTGTTAATAGCAATGATAGCGCGAGCCAAAGAGGTTCTTGTGCTGGCAGCAACAGAATATGATCCCCAAATTATTAGTGACTATTTGTATAAATTGTCTAAGAGTTTTAATTTATTTTATGAAAAATCAAGAATTATTGGATCAGGAGACAAGGAGAAATTAAGATTGAATATTACTCAGGCGGTAGAGGGGATTGTTGGCTTTTATTTGGCACTATTGGGAGTTGAAGTTATGGAGAAAATGTAAGTTATCCGGAGATGAGTCGGAATTTATTTTGCAGGAAGGCTTTTTTTATGCTATAATACAATATATTGAATAGGCTATTGATTATAAATTAATAATTTTAATAGATATTTTTTGATAAATATTTATTAAAAGGGGAAATAAGGTTATGGATATCAAAAAAGATGTCAATGTTGGCGCTTCTGCGCCAGTAGTAGGTACAGTCACCTCTATTAATAAACCCAAAACTAGGTCTTCTCGAGGCTCGGGTAAGGGTTTGAAGGTGGTTATTACTATCTTGGTGATTGCCGTTCTATTGGTAGTCGCTGGTTATCTAGTGGACAGTTACACTAATATTAGCTTGTTTGGTGGCGCAGAGCCAGCAGCAGGTGATTATAGTGCTGTATTTTTAAGTAATGGACAGGTTTATTTCGGGATAATGAAAGATGGTAAACCAGGTTATACTCAGCTTGAGGATATTTATTATTTGCAGACATATACTCCGGCTTTGCAACAGGCGCCTAACCAGGCAGCAGTGGGTCAACCACAATTATCCTTAGTAAAATTGGGTAATGAGCTGCACGGACCTCAAGACAAGATGGAAATTAATGATGCTCACATCATTTTCATTGAGAGTTTGAAGCAGGACGGAAGAGTGGTTGAAGCAATCGCTAGGTATAAAGAAGAGTAGTAAAATTAACGGTCAGAGTTTTAAAAACGCTTCTAAAAGGAGCGTTTTTTTGTTATATATTGACATTTTTTGTATTTTAACGTATGTTTTATACGTTATGAAAAATCAACTATACAAAATAAATTTATTGACGAAATTTATGTTCTCTCAGTTGAAATCAGGGTTTGTTGCGGAGGCTGTTTTTGCTATGGAGGAAAAGTTTAAGGGTATACCAAATTAATCTTTATTATTATTTTTAATATTATAAAGCCAGCCCTTAGATGAGCTGGCTTTTTTGAATTTAAATATATGTTTAAAACAAATAAAATAACATTTCGAATAGATGGTAGAGTTTTATTCAAGGACTTAGATGTTTCTTTGGATAGCAAGATGGGTAAAAAAGTGGCCCTAGTGGGCGAGAATGGATGTGGAAAGTCCTCTTTGCTTAGGATTTTTGTTAATGAGATAAAGCCGACGGAGGGTAGTATAGCTGTTGGCAATGAAGTAATTGGGTATTTACCACAGAACATAGAATTATCAGAGGATAGTTTGGTGGGTGATTTTTTGGCAAGTAAGTTAGAAGAGGAGTGGATGGAATATAAGATAGAGAAGGTTTTAAGGGACGTCGGATTGGGATCAGGTTATATTTTAAAAAATTTAAGTTTTTTAAGTGGTGGAGAAAAAGTTAAAGTTGCTCTGGCTGGTTTATTCAACAAATCAATACCCCATCCGCTTGCGGTGGGGTCACCGGGGTGATAAGATGATGGCGTATGAAGATATCAACTACGTCACATAGTATATACAAAATACGCTACCACATGGTATTTCAGGTTAAATACCGTAAAAAGCTCTTAAGTCCCCAAATAGAGGATTTCATGAAGTATATAATAAAAGGTATTCAGGCCAGATATAATATGGTGATAGATGAGATAGGTTTTGACCAAAATCACGTACATATTTTCGTAGGTGCTTCACCAAGCAAATCACCTATGGAAATATACACGACGATTAAATCAATCACAGCCATAAAGATATTCCAACGTTTCCCTTGGCTGAAAAGTTATGAGTTGTGGGGAGGCGAATTCTGGAGTGATGGTAAGTACGTAGGCACTGTGGGTGAACAAACCAGTGAAATGGTAGTTAGGAAATACATTCAAAACCAGAGTTTAGACCAACCAAGCTACAATCATAGATTAAAACAATTAAAACTGTTCAAACTCTAATGCCCACCTAGGTACGGATGGATACCCCATCCGCTTGCGGTGGGGTAGTTCATTATTGAGTGAACCAACTATTTTATTATTGGATGAACCTACTAATAATTTAGATGAAAGGGGTATTGAATGGTTAGAAAGTTTTATTGATGAATTCAAAGGATCAATAGTAGTTGTTTCTCACGACAGACATTTAATCAATAGGACGATTGATATAATTTGGGAAATCGATTTTAATACTAAGGGGATCCAAGTATTTAATGGAAACTATGATTATTTTTTGAAAGAGAAGAGGAGGCTATATGACAAGCGAATGGCAGAGCATGAAAATAAAGCACGTAAGATAAAAGAGACAGAGAAGTGGTTGCGCGTACATGAGTTTCATCCAAAGTATAGATTCAGTAGCATCATTGGTAGTAAGAAACAAAAATTGTTGAGGTTAAAAGATAATCAGGCGGAGCGACCAGTCGGGGATTCTCAAATTAAACTAAATGACATTCAAGCTAAAAAACAAGGATGCGTATTAAGTGTTGATATTAAATCTAAAAGTTTTATTGAGAGACTGGTTTTTGAGAATATATTTTTTAAAGTATACAAAGATGAGAGGGTCTTAGTGAGAGGGGAGAATGGGAGTGGTAAGACGACTTTGTTGAATATGATTATTAGAAAGGACGTGGATTTTGAAGGAGAGATATTAGTAGGGGAGAGGGCTAGAGTTAGTTGCCTAAGACAAGTTAGTGATCTGGATAAGAGTAAAAATATTTTGGAAATATTTGAAAAAGAGACTGGGGTTGTAGAACCAAAGTCAAGAAGTATTTTGGCACGTTATTTATTTGATGCGCAAAAAGTGATACAACCGATTGGCGCATTGAGCTATGGACAATTGAGGCGACTTGACCTGGCAATTATCCTTACTCAAAAACCTAGTTTACTAATTCTGGATGAGCCCACTAATCATCTTGATATTTATACTAGAGAAATATTAGAGTCTTTTATAGTGACTCAAAAAATTCCTATGATTATAGTATCGCATGATAAATATTTTATTGAGAAAATTAAACCATGCAAGGTAGTAGAATTGTAGAGTTTTAATATTGAAAAATTTGTGAGGGCATGCTATTTATGGTTTTACTGATATTAGTAATATTGGGGCATTAGGAGGTTTCGGATCGATTGGTGGTATGAGGAAATTTAATATAACGTATTCGGTTTTAGCATTATGCACCCAATCACAACTCCTTGTGTTAAGTTATCCATCCGATATTATAGCTTATACACATATTTTACAGATATCGGGTGGATTTTTTATTATTTAACCAAGGAGAATACTTGACTTGTGTTTTTGGCTAATAATTATTTATTAGATGAGGGGTTTTAACTAGTATTAGCTTAATATCGGATAATATTTGTTAGTTTTACACAGTTTGACAAAGAGGAAAAAATGCGCTATAATGATAGTAGGTATGAAAGAAAAGTTGCGTGAATTTAACGATTTTAATGTTAGGAAGGAAATATCGGATAGTATCTTATTAAAATTTTATAGGCAATAAAAAAACAACCCGAGTAAGGTTGGTGAAAATAGGCTATGGATTATTAAATTTTAAGCGAGTTTGAGCTCGCCGGGAAAATGGGTTGTTTTTTTATCTCTAAAGTCATTATAGCATAGATTGCTACAGAAATCAAAAGTAAAAACAAAAAGAAAAAGAAAAATTAACTGGACTACCTGCTGGCTGAGAGCCACTCAGAAAAAAGAAAAGCAAAATAAAAAAACAAAAATAAAATGTCTTATAATGTAAATATTAATAATATAAATAATAATATTAGGTCTAATAAGAGTCCGCGTGTTGAAGACGGATTTTTTTTATTGTCTGAAGTCGCCAAGAAGTGCTCTTACTCCCAAGAATATTTGTCGCTGTTAGCACGCAGGGAAGAATTAAAGGCAGAAAAGTTTGGCAGAAATTGGTACACCAAGATGGAGTGGTTGCGTGAATATATTGACTTACATCCGGTAGCCAAGAAGGGCAATAACCGTGGTGAAATTTTGGTTGACCAACAAGCAAAAAAGATTTTGGAAGCAAGTGGATTAAATGAATCTGTGATTGAGAGTCTAAAAAAATTTATTATTAATACCGCGAGGAAATGCCATGCAAGGGGTGTGATAATAAATAAATATATTTTACAAACGCTTAGCCGAGTAAGAAGCGTTTTTATTTTATCAAAAAAAGAAACAGTTGTATTCGAGCGTAGCAACGTTAAACAGTTTGAGGTGGCTCGTCGGCAAGTATTAATTGAGGAGTTAACAAGTCGAATTGAAGCGCTTGAAAATAATATCGATTTTTTAAGTTTACCAAATTTTTTGAAAAGAAAACGGATGAGTAATCACTTTCCGTTTGCGCGAGGAGCTAATAAATCTATTCTTGAGTGCGCAACTGAGATTATTGAATCCTCAATTGAAAAAGTTAAAGTTAATTTGGTTTTTTGGTTGGCACAATTTTTGCAAGAACGAGTAGGCCTTTTTTGGTTTAAGATTAAGCTTAGTTTTAAGTCATTGGTAGTTAGTCCTGTATTTGTGGTGCGTTATTGGTCGAGCGTAGGTTTATCGAAAAAATTACGAGTAGCAACGATTAGCCTACTTGTTATTTTTTTATTTGGAGTAAGTGTTGTAAGCCAATTAGACTATCAATTGGCAACAAATTTGTATAATGGATCTGTTGAAACAGCTAGAAATAGCATAAGCACAACGCAGGAGATATTAGTAACTGGAATTAGCAAATTTAGTGAAGGCGTTGAGGAGATGGATGTTAAAACCAAAAGATTAATTGATAATCAAACCGAAGGCATTGTGGCTGGAGTATCTACGTATAGTTTTCCTAAAGTTGCAAGTCAGAAATTAATGGATGGGCTTGTAAGTACAAGGGTTGTTCAAGGTGGCTTATCCAGGGAATCTGATTGGCAATTAAAACAAGGCAAAAAAAGCACACAAGCGTTATTGGCTTTGGGTTTTAGTTATACACTGGATGGCGCAACAGAGATTAAAAAATTTGGCAATAATGGCAGAACAGTTCAAGTACGAGGGGTGTGGAATGATTTAGATATTTTTTGGCAGAAGATTGATTTTGAATTGTCACGTAAAGATAATTTTATTTATAAATCCAATGAGGCCTTGGTTGCAGGAGTGGTCAATAGGGTGATTGGTGGTATGACTGGCTGGCATGATCTTGGAGACATGGAGACAGTTAACTTATTGGCGAATAAAGGCAAAAGTGCTAATTTGGCTTTTCAAAGCTATATGGATTCTTTTGTTGATCCGAGTAGACAGATATTGGCAGATAAGACTGGTAAATATACCAAACTTGATCGGTTGATAGTTAGTGTGGTGCGTGGATCAAATGATAGCCTGGATACCTTGGCAAGTTATTTGGACGATTTGCTTGATAGGACTAAAGACAGCTTGGGAGACAGTTACTTGGCTTTACTTGATACGTTAAATTTACAGCCAGCATATCCTCATCGAGCTACAGATAAGATGCTACTTGGGCAAGGAGACAAGCCACTCGATTTGATCGAAAATCAAAAGGGGATTGATAATAGGGCTCTTGCAGTTGTGCCATTGGAAGAGGAAACACCAGAGGAGCGAGATGATCTTGCAGAAAGGATTAAAAATACATTTTCTGACGAAGTTGAGATTGTGCCAGACGAAGATAGCGCCTCAGGTATAATTCGACCGACTGATACAGCAATTTCTTTTGAGGATTATATGTATGTAGTTGTTCCACTGAGAGGTGAAGATAAATAAAATTATATGAAATACAGTAGCTTATGCAAAATATTGATTATCAGTATAGTAGTGTTTCCAAGCTTGGTAGTTGCCATGACCAGTGAAAATTATGAGATAAGCCAGGATTCAATAAATTTTTCAGGAAGTGATAGTTCAACATCAACTAATTATAAGTTAGACGATACGATGGGTGAGGTTGGTACGGGTTTTATGCACAGTGCCAGTTATTTTACAGGAATTGGTTATCGTCGGATGTTAGTGGTAGAACCATCAATTTCTTTTACGATTTCAGACAACTCTTTAAATTTGGGGACATTGGACGTGAATTCAGTTTCATCGGCTAGTCATTCGTTTACAGTAACGGCGAATGCTACTCAAGGCTATGGAGTGAAGGCTTATGAGGATGGTGATTTACGAACGGCTGGAGGGAATACAATTGACGATGTGGCCGATGGTGCGGTGACGGCAGGATCAGAGGAGTATGGCATAGGCACGAGTGGCACTGATGGCTTGTTTAACACAACAGACGGAGCAATAACTGATGGTATGACATTGGCGACGAGTAGTACACCGGTTACAGCCCAAGAGACAACGGTTAATTATAAAGTAGCCATAGATGGCAGTACAGCGGATGGTTCTTACCAGCATATAATATATTACGTAATTTCAGGAATATTTTAATTGCAAGATATGAAGAAATCCATTTTAATTTTATTTTTAGTTTTTGGAGGGTTATTTTTAAATGCTCGTTGTCTTGAAGCTATAACCCTCTCCCCTCCAGTGATTGAGGTAGAAGTAGGGAAGGGAGAGGTTGGAGCCTTAAGATTTAAGATTTACAACGATGAAAAGCAAGCCAAGTTATATTATTTATCCAAAGGCGACTTTGGAGCAAAGGGCGAGGACGGCCAAGCAGAATTTTTTGAAGAAGGTATGATTGATGCAAGCTATAGCCTAGCTGCTTGGATAAGTCTACCAAAGAATCAAGTGGTTTTAGAGCCAGGACAGTCGGCGGAAGTGGCTTTGACTATTCAAGTGCCGGATGACGCAGAGCCGGGTGGTCATTATGGAGCTGTATTTTTTTCTGACTTACCGCCTTGGATGCAAAAAAGTGAATCAAGCCAAGTGAGTATTGGAACACGCATAGCAGCTTTAATTTTAGCCAGAGTGGACGGAGAAGTAGAAGAAGCGGGGATAATTGAGGATTTTTCTCTAAGGGATAAGAAAAGAGTTTATTCACATTTACCAATTGATTTTTTAGTTAAATTTAGCAATCAGGGCAATGTACATTTAAAACCAAGAGGAGAAATTGAGATTCACAATATGTTTGGTAGAAAGTTATCTCAAGTGACATTGGTTGAAACATTTGATGAGCAAGGCGAACAGATGGCAGTAGAGAAACTTGATTTTCTACCAGTAAATTTTTCTCTGGCAAATGTTTTACCGCACAGTACGCGCAAGTTTGAAACCAGCTGGCTGAGTAGCTCATTTGAGGAGAAAAGTAGTTTTTTGGCCAACTTGAGCAAAGAACTCAAAGATTTTAGGATAGGTCAATATACTTTTGACATTAAGATGAGATATGGCCAAGTAGGGGAAGAGGCGACTTATCAAAAAATATCAGTCTGGTTCTTTCCGTGGAGATTATTCTTGACAATATTGGTGTTATTTGTTATTACATTAGTAATATTTTGGCGAGTGAGAGCTAAAAAATGATTAAAAATTAGATAGATTGAGTTATTTTTGGGGATTTTAATTTCCCTAATTTGTTTAATTATATTTTTTCAATAAAACAGTTATGTTTCGCCTTATATAGTTATATATAATACGGTATTAAGATATGAGAATATTAGATAAACAAAGTTATATAGCAAAAAGCAGAAGAGTGGCTAAAAATACACTCAGGTTTTTTGCCCTTATAATGATATTAGTATTATCAAGCATAATTCCAAGCGGTGTAACAGCCGATGAGATTGGTTCTCCAGAAGATCAGACAACCAGACTTGAGGCGAGTGTCGGGGCAGATCATACTATAAAATTCCAGACACGCTCAGGAATAGATGCTTCAACTGACACCATAACTTTAACATTTGCCAGTGATTTTGATTTGAGCTCAATTGATTTTGGAGATGTAGATTTTTTTCATGGTGCAACAACCGGACTTGAGACTGATGAGAATTTAACTGACAGCGCAGGTTCAAACAGATGGGGATTTGGAATGTCTGGCCAAGTGATAACTTTGACTGCGCCGACAGATGCGGCTGTAGATGAGATAAGTGCAGCAGAATATGTGGTGATCAAAATTGGCACGAATGCGAGTGGTGGTGTAAATCAGATTATTAATCCAAGCAGTGCCGGGGTTTCCACTATTGCCATTAATGGCACATTTGGAGATGCAGGAGCGATGTATGTGCCGGTGATTGCAGATGATGAGGTGGTGATAAGCGCAACGGTTGGTGCTGGTGAAGAAGAGGAAGAAGAAGAAGGAGGAGGCGGCGGTGGAGGAGGAACAATACAGCCGGAAGATGAAACTCCCCCAGAAGTTGAAGAAGTTCAAGTGCAAGAACCAACATCAAATTCTGTAAAAATTATTTGGGAAACTGATGAATATGCAAGTGGCGAGATTGAGTATGGCGAAGATGAGGACTATGGCCTGACTCGCGAAGATATTGAAAATTTATTTAAAGAGCATGGTTATGAGATGGATGAATTAGAGCAAGATACAGAATACCACTTTCGAGTAAGAGCGAAAGATCAATCTGGCAATGAAGAAATTACCCAAGATTATATTTTTCGAACTTTGCCAGTAGCCAATGTTTTAAATTTTCAAGCAGTTGGAGGAGATAGTCAAGTTGGGCTTAGTTGGCAAAATCCAGAGATGGGCAATATGGCAGGAGTTAGAATTATTCGCCGGGATGACAGGTACGCTGAATCGCCGGAAGACGGATTAATAATCTACGAAGGACCTGGTGTTGAGTATGTTGATTTAGATGTTTTAAATGGCAAATGGTATTTCTACACGGTTTATGTGTTTGATACTTCACGCCAGTATTCAAGTGGTGCGATTACTGAAGCTGTACCACTAGAAGAGGGTCAAGAAATACCAGCTAAACCGGAAAGCGTGGATACTGACAAGTATGATGAAATTTTGAGAGGTTTACGATTTGGAGATTTAGATTTTTTTGTAGCCAATCAAACTCTGCGCTTGACTCCTGATGATGATAACAACATCAACACATTAACCCGCAGTCTTATCAAGGTTTTTATAGGCAAAGAATTGGTAATAAAAAAATTAAAAACAATTATCTTGCAAGTTGGAGATTCTAGTTATTTATTAAAAAGCAATAATAAAAAAGATAAATATTTAGCAGCCGTGACCGCACCGGAAGTGTCAGGTAATTACCCAATAGTTGTACTGGTGGTGATTTATGAAGATGGCAGCAAAGATACGGTTAGAGGAAATTTGGTTGTTAAGGATTACGGAGTAGTCAAAGGTATGTCAAAGGCAAAAACCGGTGAAGCAAAAGCTGGTTGGTATTCAGACAAAGTCAAAGGAGTCAGCGTTACTCTTTTTTTAAAAAATGGGGAAGGTGATTGGCAAGAGTGGAAAGGAGCAGAATATTTTCAATACAACCCACAAGTCACAGATGACAATGGCGAGTATGGATTTATGGTAGCTCAAGGTGAATATTATATGACACTTGCCAAAGCCGGATACAAGGAAAGTGTTACACCGTCGTTTGAAGTGGCAAATAATGTTATTAATTGGGATTTGCAATTGGATAGGACCATGAAGAAAAAATGGTATATGAATGTTTGGTGGTGGGTGATAATAGGGTTGCCATTAATATTATTTATCTGGTGGAAGAGAAGAAAGAAAAAAGAAGAAGAGGAGAGGGTTAAAAATAAAATTGAACAGGGAATAATGTAAAAAATAAAAAAACATGCTCGTCAGCAGAAATATAACAAGAATAATTGCCATAATACTCGTCATTACCACGAGTGTTTTGGGCATGCCGGCAAGTATTTTTATTGGATCAGCCAGTGCGGCAATCAATAAAGCATTTAACTATCAGGGAAAATTAATGGATTCATCTGGCAATGCGGTAAGTGATGCCAGCTATGATATTAAGTTTACAATATACGACGCAGAAACCAGTGGCAATTGTGCGTGGACCGCTCGAGGTACTTGTGCTGTTCCAACAGCCAAAAGCCTAACTATTTCTAGCGGTCTTTTTTCAACCATGCTTGGCGAGTCTGGTGATAATACTTTGCCAGATTTTAATAGCGATGAGTATTGGATTGGGATTACCATTGAAAGCGATAGCGAGATGACATCCAGGAAAAGAATTGGCAGTGTGCCACAAGCCATGAATGCAGACCATGTTGATTCAACTGGATATATTCGTATCAATACAGCTACGACTACTATCCCAGCTATTACGGTTCAAAATGGATCAGGCACTGATGTATTTACAATTGATAGAAACGGCAATGCAACCACTACGGCATCTATGGATGCGGTAGGTTTTTGTATTAATGGTCAAGATTGTATTGATGAGTGGGCAGACGTTGCTGTCTCTATTCCTTCCAATCAGGGCTGGGAGGAGATTTGGGCTGGGACGATAGCTCCGACTTCAACTTCAGCAGGATTGTTTGTGACTGGCTCAACGACTATTGATAATAATTTAAGAGTAGCTCAAAAATTTAATGTGGGCACAACTACACCATGGGATGGCTTTGGAGTGGTTGTTGCCACAAGTACTTTGATTGACGGCAATGCAACGACTACTGGGTCCTTTGATTCACTAAGTTTTTGTTTGAATGGAGAAAATTGTATTGATGAGTGGAATGATATCGCGGTGCTTGGAGGAGATAATTTTTGGGCAACATCATCAGAGCAATATTTTTGGAATAATACAAGTACTTGGTCAGGATTTCAATCAGAATTTGATAATAAATTAAACAATACAACAACCCTAGATTTAATAACACTTGAAGTAACAGATGCAACTTTTTCATATGCAACAGTAACAAACCATTTTGAAGCTGATTCTACTCTTTATGTTAAAGATGGGAATGTTGGGATTGGGACGGATAGTCCAGCTTATCCTTTTGATTTTACATCTTCGCAAAGCGGAGGAAGTTCAAATAGTTTTGCTTTTAATTTAGAGCCAAGTTTTACAGGTACACCTACTGCCGGAACATATATTGGAGAAAGAGTGGCACTTGCTATTGACGCTACTGGAAGTGTTTCGCCAGAATATCGAGGGTTGTCTTTGGAAGCAAATGTGAATGGTGATCAAAATAATGTAGTTAATTATAGTGGAGATATTGTGGGAGCACAGTTTGATGCTTTGGTTTATGGCAACAATGTGACCGCCTCTAGTATTTATGGGGGTAAGTTTAGATCTGGGAATGTTGGTTCTTCATCTATAACAGATGCTTATGCTGGGCATTTTTCTGTTTATAAGGCAGCTGGCAGTATAACCAATGCTTATGGTATTTATATTGATGATGTTTCTCAAGGTAGTAATAATAATTATGCGATTTATTCAGCGGGGGGAACTAATTATTTTGCAGATTCCGTTGGGATTGGTGTTGTTAACCCAGGAGCAACCCTCCACGTATCAGGAACATATGACCCATTATATGTATCAGCAACATCAGGTAAAGTAGCTATATTTGATACATCATTTCAAGATACATATGGATTCACAGTAGCTACTACTACATATATTGAAGGACAATGTGTGACTGGAGATACTCTTTTACCGATTGTTCAATCGGTAAAAGAAACCCAAAATCCAAAATTCAAAATTCAAAACATTCAGATTAAAGATATCAAAGGAGGAGAAATGGTATTATCTTTAAATCAAAAAACAGGTCTGTTAGAACCTGCTAGGATTAAAGGATTAATGGATATGGGAATTAAGCCTATATATAAATTAACGACAGAGTCAGGAAAAACAATTAGGACAACTGGAAATCATCCGTATCTTGTAAAAGAAAAAAATAATCAAACAAAAGAACAAATAAATAATAACAATTTATTTAGTCTTGGATTTGAATGGATGATCAAAGATAACAAGGTAAAGCATAATAGCGAGTACCAGACCCATGATGATGTAGAGAATAGTGTTAATGCTTGGCATAAAAATAAATTAATCTCGCCCACTGCGAGTGGCAATGAGATAGATTATAGTAGCAAAGATGCTAATGATAATATAAAAAATAAGGAGATAATTCATACTATGTTTTCTTTATTTGGTGTTAATTTAACGCCATATCCGAATAATAAGATAGATGCAAATACTCCAATAAGCAGAGCAAACACATCAACGCTTCCACCAGTGCTTTCAGGAAAGAAAAATCCAACCACAGTTGAAGCAATAAGCAACTTTGCTAAATCAACTAAAAATTCAGATGTTCGATCTAACTGGTTAAATGATAATTTTGTTTTAAATAGTCTTATTGACATAAATAATGATTATCCACAAGTAGATGATAACATAAAAACATTAAAACACAAAAACTCAGAATGGACAAAAGTGGTCTATCTTTCTATTGGCGATCAGATTGCAGTGTCTAATAAAAACAATTCAGAAATTATTTTTGAAAAAATTATCTCAATAGAATTATTACCTAGTGAACAAGTCTATGATATTGAAGTTGAAGGCACACATAACTTTGTAGCTAATGGAATAATTGCTCATAATACATATATTAATAATAATGCAACAACCACAGGCTCTTTAGCAGTAGCAGACTTTACAGCTACTGGTGATATTAATATTCCAATAGGATCAATTGCATCATCATCAATGGTTTGGACATGGGCAACTTCATCAGAACAATATTTTTGGAATAATACTAGTACATGGGCAGGCTCACAAAGTGAATGGAATAAATATACTAATGCAAGTTCAACAATCATAACTAGTAATGATATTAATACATTTTCAAATCTTCAAACATTAGTATCAGACAAAACATTAGTTAATGAAGAAGATGTGTTTACCATTGACGCTGACTGGGTCAACACAGTTAATCCTTGGGCAGACAATGAAGTAGCTAATAATTTAACAATTAATACATCTAATGAAGGAATATTTACAGGAAATATTAGAGTTAACCATATTAATGCCACCTCATCATTGTTTGATTCAGCCACAACATCAGACTCACTGTATGTTCAAGGAATATTAGTAGCCACAGGTCAGATCACAGGCAACTTAACAGGTAATGTAACTGGCAATGCAGATACAGCCGCTAACTTAGCAGATTATTCTTCCAACTATACATGGTCAGGCATAAATACATTTTCATCAGATGTCAGAGTGGCTGGAGCAGGAGCAGTATTGCATGCCAGTTCAACAAATTTTGATGTATTAGTAGTAAATGGTAATGCAACAACAACAGGATATTTAGTAGTAGGTACAACTCAGCCGACAGTAAATATGTCAGCAGGAGATTTATTAATTGGGAACAATGCAACCACCACCGGTTCACATTACATAGGAGGAGATTTAACAGTAGCAGGAACAACTAATTTTACAGGAGATATTAGTTTATCAGGAGCATTTAGTTCAGCTACTACAACAATAACAGGGAACCTAACAGTTCAAGATTCAGATGGAACAGCTCATTTATTCTTACAAAACAATACAGGTAATTTAGGAATTGCAACAACAACCCCTTGGGCTCAACTATCAGTAGAAGGTCAAGGAACTAACCCAGGGTTTGTGGTATCAGATACTGCTAATAATACTGATTTTATTGTTGATAAAGATGGGAATGTAGGGATTGGGACGAGTACGCCGATACACACATTGACAGTTCAAGGGGATGTAAATACCGAAGTAGCAAGTTTTAATCCAGATGGAGTTGTAGGGGGACATGTTGTTATTGGAAAAAGTTCGGCATCAAAATTAGGTTCAACTCTTAATCCAGGGCTTGATGTAAAAGGATATATAACATCAGATACGGGAGTTTGGGCAGGAGTATATAAGATGCACAATACCATAGGCTTTTATACTAATTTAACAGATGTATTATTTTCGGCAGCGATCAATAGTGGTGCAACTGGTGGTATTATTTTTAAAACTAATAACGCTGGTACAGTAACAGAGCGAATGAGAATAACAAGCACAGGCAACATCGGTCTAGGCACCACAGCCCCAGGAGCCACCCTCCACGTATCAGGAACATATGACCCATTATACGTATCAGCCACATCAGGTAAAGTAGCTATATTTGATACACAGTTTAGTGATGGTTATGGATTTAGAGTAAATACAACAACTGATTTTCAGGAATTGGTGAATGTATCTGATTTGAGAGTAACTACATTAAATGCAACTTCATCATTAATTGACACTTTAAGTTTAACAAATGCTTTAAGCTTGGCTGACGGTGGTACAGGAGCAAGCTTAACTGATCCAGATGATGATCAGATAATGTTTTGGGATGATAGTGAAGGAACAGCGACTTGGCTTGATTTAGGATCAGGCCTGTCAATATCTGGAGCAACATTAAATGCTATAAGCAGCGGTTCGTCTATGGGTTCTTGGTGGGCAACAACCACAAATAGCTTGATAGGTTATCCTACTTTAGAAAATGATTACGCAGTAGTTGTTGGAGCTTCTGCTACTTCATCAGATAATATCAAGTTTGAAGTTTTGGGTAATACAAAATTATCTGGCAATGCGACGACAACAGATACTCACCATTTAGGCCAACTTGGTTTAAATAGTGAGTATTTTGGTGATTTAACCGGAACTAATCTACAGAATTTAGCTGGAGTTCTGGGTGTAATTACGAACCCAACATTTACTGTGGTGAATGCAACGACAACTAATGTTGACGACCTAGTGGTTTACAATTCAGCAACCTTCCCAGTGGGCTCAATCACATCATCATCAATGGATTGGACATGGGCGACTTCATCCTCTGATT
>Ga0208904_1000311_pt1 | contig 42496 bp, 52 predicted proteins | sample AntAceMetag02UKB_FD_184774 | JGI IMG/M metagenome (GOLD analysis project Ga0208904, IMG submission 184774) | Saline lake microbial communities from Ace Lake, Antarctica - Antarctic Ace Lake Metagenome 02UKB (SPAdes) (version 2) | ecosystem: Environmental > Aquatic > Non-marine Saline and...
TATTGGAGTTAGAAGTTTGGAGTCTTTTGCACCCCATTCTTTTAGTATATTATTGTCTTTTTCTTCGATTAATACTCCTGCTAATATCATTGGTCCTAGAACTGGACCCCTTCCTGCATCGTCGATTCCGATTATTTTTGTCATAAAATATAGAGAACGGAAAGCTTTATAATGCTTTTGAGATAGGTTCTTTTATAGCGGGGTGGAGCAGTCTGGTCAGCTCGGCAGGCCCATAACCTGCAGGTCACGTGGTTCAAATCCCGTCCCCGCTATTTCTTTTTAGGACGTGATTTAGAGCTATGCATACTTTTATATATGGATTTTGGAGAGTAGTTTCTTGAACTTAGAAAATGGCAGAAAAAAATTTAGCAATTTACACATTAGGTATGAAGCGAATGTACTTAGTAGAAGATGTTAATGTTCCTCAGAATATTGAAGCTTTTCTTAATACTAAGGGCCCTGATGCTGATTTAATTTTAAGGAATGTTGAGGGTTATCATAACTTTGATGGGCAAGGATATCTTCCGAATACTCCAATTTCAGAACTTGGAATAAAATGCGGGCATATTGATCTAGTTGCCGGAACTGATGAAGTAGAATCTTTAATTTATAATAACTCGCAGATACAGAGGAATCCTTCGGAAATTGCGGTACGATTTGGACTTGTCCCATTTAGCCATGGTCTTGTTGGAGAACTAAAATTTCCTGCAAGTCATATTCCTGGCAATGGAGAGAAACTAGAATATGTTACCCGGAGATTAGAAATGCAAAATTTTATACCTCTTTATAATCCTCGGCAGCCTAAAAATCCTCTTAGGGCTGATAGAAATAAGGATGAGTTTGATAACTTATTCAAGGGAACTCAATTTGAAAATGATAATCCGAAAAAAATTCTCTTGAATAGGACAGTTCATACTGTTAATAGTAAGGCAATTTGGGTCCCGTATGCGGAAAGAGAATAAATTTATATTCTATATATACATAATTTTATAAGTTAAATTTTAGTCGTATTTTTATGTGGGAGTGCCGGAGTGGCCAAACGGGCTGGCTTTAAGCGCCAGTAGCTTTATGCTTACGGGGGTTCGAATCCTCTCTCCCACATTTTGATTTATGGTAAAAAATGTTGCGAAGATAATGCAAATTCTTGAGAAGGATTTTTACAAGAAAGGTAAGACCACTTTGAATCGGATGAGGACGAAGCCAGATGCTTTTAAGATTTTAATTTCTTGTTTGCTTTCTTTGCGGACGCAGGATAAGAATACTGAGATTGCTTCGAATAGGTTGTTCGCGGTTGCTGATACTCCTGAGCAGATTGTTAAATTATCTACTCCTCGTTTGGAGAAGTTGATTTTTTCTTCGGGGCATTATCACAAGAAGGCTCAGTCGTTGAAACATGTTTCTAAAGTTTTGATTGAGGATTTTGATTCGATAGTTCCTGATGATAAGGAGAAATTGTTGTCGATAAAAGGAATTGGTCCGAAGACCGCGAACATTGTTTTGGCTTTTGCTTTTGGTCAGGCAGTTCTGCCAATAGATACTCATTGTCATCGTATACCTAATCGTTTGGGGTGGGTGAAGACTAAAACTCCTGAGAAAACTGAGAAGGCTCTTGAGAAAATTTTGCCTAAGAAATTTTGGAATGAGTTTAATGGAATGTTCGTTCAATTTGGGAAGGAAATTTGTCAGCCGATTTCTCCCTGGTGTTCGAGGTGTCCTATCGCCGATCTGTGTCCACAGGTTGGTGTGGTGAGAAGTCGTTAAACTTATTAATTGATTATGTCCTTTTTCTTTATGCCTATGTAGCTCAGTTGATAGAGCACTTCACTCGTAATGAAGAGGTCGTCGGTTTGATCCCGGCCATAGGCTTAGATTATTTTCTCGAGCAAAGATAATTGTTTTGTTATTCCTTTGGCAGTATCATGTGCTTGAGAAAGAGATGAGTGTAGTTCTTGATATAAGCTCCCTGTTGCTTGTCCTATTTGATTACCAAGGTTTGTTAAAGCTTCTAATATTTGAGATGTTTCATATTTTTCCATTTTAAAATAAAGTCATTATATTATTTAAATCTTTAGAAGAGTTCTGTTAAGAGAATTTTTCTTTAATCTTATCTTTGTGTTCTTTTTGACAAGCTGAACAGACGTAATGTTTCTTTGATGTTTCGCCTTCACCCGTTTTAACAAGAGTTCCATCTAACTTATCTAAGAATGTTGTCTTTATTTCTTCTTTGCAGAGTTCGCATTTTTCTGACATGTATTCTGGAGTGAAGTTAATTTTATAAAAGCTTCTAAATAATAATTTAAATGGATGGATTTGATTTGACGAAGTATCAGGAAGAAGGTGAGGAGAAAGATAAGATAAAGAAAATTATGGGGAAAGTTCTTTCGGGTAGGAGCGATTATGAAGTTGCTGAAGAGGCAAAAGTTGAGAAAATTGTGAAATGTGATTGTGGTTGGCCAATCGAGCCAGGACAAAAATTTTGTCCCGAGTGTGGAACTAAAAGTTAATGTCATAATCTTTAAATAGGTGGGATTATTTGTGGATGATATGGTGAAGTGTAAAGTTTTGATTGTGGATGATAGTAAGGAAGATTTGGCTGCAATGAAGGTTATTCTTGAGAAGCAAGGTTGCGAAGTTGTGGCGGCGAGTAATGGTGCTGAGGCTCTTGAGCAATTACAGTCTGATGGTTTTAAGGTTGCGTTAATTGATATTAAAATGCCTACGTTATCGGGTTACGATTTGATGAGGTTGCTTAAGGAAAGGATTACTCATAAAGTTAGGATAATCTATGTTTCGATTGTTCCGGCTCAGGAAGTTGACATGGAAGGTATTGATGGTTTTGTTCAGAAACCGTTTTCTCCGGAGAGTTTGATGGCTGAAGTAAATAAGGTTTTATAAAAAGTAAATCGTAAACGATTTTCATGTTTTCGATTTTCAAAAAAAAACGAAAAAAGGAGGTAAAAAGTAATGGCCACCATAATGGTTGTAGATGATGAAAAAGATATTCGAGATTCTGTTGTGGCTATTTTGAGTAAGGAAGGTTATAAGGTTGTAACTGCTGTTGATGGTGATGATGCTTTGAAAAAAGTGAAGGTAGCTAAACCGGATTTGGTGTTGATGGATATCATGATGCCTGGAACTCCAGTGAAGGATATTGTTCCGAAGATTAAGTCTAAGGTTATTTATCTTTCTGTTGTGAAAATTTCTGATTTGGAAAAAGGAGAGCTTCTTGGGAAGAATGTTTGTGAATTTGTAGAGAAGCCTTTTGATATTAAGCATTTGGTTAGTGAAGTTAAAAAGTGTCTTGGATAGATTTAAAACTTGAATTTTGTGACAATCCCTAAGAATCTTAATGCCGTTCTTTAATTAATTTTATATACCTTAAGACTTATCTAGAATGGGATAACTTAAATGAAAAAAAATGATAAATTATATTTATTTAGTTTAGGGTTAGCGTTAGTTTTAATTCTTATAGTGGTGTTATTTTCCCAGTGGTTTCATGGGGGAATCGTTGGTTATGTGACCGATGGTAGCGAAGAAAATTATTATGTATCTGTTGATGGGGACGATTCAAATCCCGGAACAATAGATTTGCCGTTTGCTACGTTAGAAAAAGCAAGAGATGTAATTAGGTTGTCTCGGCCAATATCTGATTCGATTGTGGTTTATGTGCGGGGAGGAACTTATTATCTAAAGGAGACTTTTGAGCTTAATGTGGATGATTCTGGGACTGCGAGTTCTTCTGTTACTTATCAAGCATATCCTAATGAAACTGTTGTCATAAGTGGTGGTGAGAAGCTTGATTTATCTTGGATGCAATATGACGAGAATATTTACAAAACAAATGTTGGTGAATTGGAATTTAATTCTTTTTTTGTTGATGGGGAAAGGGCTGTGAGGGCGAGAGAGCCAGATGAGGGATTCTATTATATTAATGGGATAGATGCGGAAACGAATTTAACTGCATTTAATTTTAGTGGCGAGGATATAGATGGTAGCTGGACAAATTTAAAAGATGTTGAAGTTATTTCTTATAGGAGATGGGAACAATCTAGATTTAAAATTGATAGGGTTGAGGGTAGTAAAGTTTATTTTGATGGAAGTCTGCGGCAAGGTAAAGGTTATGATTGGGATTTTGATAATGATACTGGTAGGTATTATGTAGAAAATATTTTTGAGGGTCTTGATAATCCTAGGGAATGGTATTTTAATAGTCAAACTGGAGATTTATATTATTGGCCGTTGAGTGGACAAAATATTGATGACTTAGAAACTATTGTTCCGCGATTGGATCGACTTTTGGAAGTTAAGGGTAAGGAAGATGACATTTATTTACCAAGTTCTTTTACAATATCTCACTGGATTAAAACAACTTCATCTGCAAGTCAAATGTATACTGTTGGGAATGCTGGTGGAGGGTCGGGTTATAGATTTGGTCTGAGTTCAGGAAGAATTGAATTTTTAGTGGGAGAAAGTAATTCCAATTATCATGAATCTTTATGTGGAGATACTTATGTGAATGATGGGGAATGGCATTTAATTACAGGAGTTTTTGATCGTATAAATAATCAATTTGTTTGTTATATTGATGGAGGGTATGAAGATACAGTATCTCTTGATGACTCTTATTCAGACATGTCTACAGTTTTTCCAGGGATTGGATCTCCGCCGTGTTGTAATTCCTTTGTCGGTGAGATGGATGAATTAAGAATTTTTAATAGGGGTATAATTCAAAGTGAAGTTTTGGATTTATATAATTTAGTTGACGTATCGCAAGGCTTAGTTCTTCATATGGAATTTGAGGATAATCTTTTGGATAGTTCTAATAATGTTAAGGGTGCGGAGTTAATTGGTAATGGGGAATTCTCTGAAGGCAGGGACGGGAAAGTTTTAAAATTTTATGATGGTGCCAAGATTAATTTTCTGGTTACAAATACGCTTATTGAGAATGTAAACATTCGCGGATTAATTTTTAGTGATGCAGATTGGATTCTTCCAGATGGTGGTTATTTTGGTGGTCAGGCAGCTTCATCCTTGGATGGTTCTGCTATAAATTTTGAACTATCAAAAAATTGTAGATTTGAAAATAACAATATAAGAAATGTTGGAGAGTATGGTCTGTATGTTTATTCTGATAATATGCAAATAATAGGCAACGATATATATCATACGGGTGCGGGAGGTATTCGAGTTGGGACTGGGGATGATGATGGGGTAACAAAGAACAATATAATTTTAAACAATAGGATTCATGATACCAATTCGGTCTATAAGGAGGGTGTCGGGATATTTGTTATGATGAGTGCGGATAATACCATTGCTAATAATTTAATTTATAATACAACTTATTCGGGAATGTCGATTGGTTGGAGGTGGAATGCGGGAGATACTTCGCTTGGAAATAATCTGATTAGTCATAATGTTGTTCATAATGTTGTGCAGGAATTAAATGATGGTGGTGCTATTTATCTACTTGGTCGACAACCAGGTACTAAAGTGCTAAATAATATCTTTTATGATATCACCTACAAAGATCATCTCCATAATATTAGTCTCCTTGGAATTTATTTGGATCAAGGTAGTAGTGGTATAGAAATTAGGGATAATTTAGTTTATAGAACTGGTCGTGCCGCTTTCCATATGCATAGGACTTTTGATAATGTTGTGACTAATAATATATTTGTTAACGGGGGTACTAGTCAACTTAGTTATCTTGGAACTAATCATTTGGACTCTGTGAAGAACATGCTTCCTTCAGGTAATAGTATTGAAAAAAATATTGTGTATTATGAAGATTTCCAGGGCTTTATATCTGTAGCAAGTCAACCTTCATTAGATTATTCAGATTATAATTTGTATTTTAATCCTAATCTTGTTGTGGCCAATCAAAAACTTGCAGAGTGGCAGGATGAGTGGGATTTTGATAGTAACTCAATTGTTGCTGATCCATTATTTGCAGATTATTCTAATGATGATTTTACTTTGTTGTCTGGCTCTCCTGCGTTTGATTTAGGGTTTCAGAAAATTGACTTTAGTAATGTTGGACCTTTGGTAGAATGTTTTGATGATGAAGAATGTGGTTTAGGGTATAATTGCGGAATTGATAGGAGTTGTGTTCTGATAACTGATCTTGAGGGGAATGAAGGTGGTCTTTTGGGGATTGGTTCAGATGACCCTGAAAGTATTTCACCTGTTCCGGGTAGCCCTGAATGGTTTGACAATCTTTTAAATAATGCTGATGAAGATTATAATATTTTGACTGAGGAAGGGGTTTCTCCTTCTTCTAGTAAATCTGGATTTTCTAAGGTCTTTAAGTTTGTTGTTATACCAATGTTGTTTTTTGCTTTAATTGGGGTGGTTGTTTTTACTTTTATTTTGAAGAAATTGAAAGTTAAGGAGGCAGCTAAGAGAGTTGCGAATAACAAGGTTTCTGAGGATGTCATCACAAAATATCAAAAGTCATTGGTATTTTAGTTCTAAGTTTGAATTTTTTTGATAGGTCTTAGTTTTAGTTTAGATGAGTTAAACTTAAAACTCCCATTTCTTATTTTATATTATGAAATTAGCGATAATTCACAAGGAGAAATGTAAGCCGACTGTATGTGGGCATGAATGTAAGAAGTACTGTCCTGTTGAGAAGAAGGAAGCAGACACTTGTGTTAATATTGCAGGGAAGGCTAAGATTGATGAGAATACTTGTATTGGTTGTGCGATTTGTGTGAAGCGATGTCCGTTTGGTGCGATTGAGATTATTAATTTGCCTTCGGTGAGTGAAGAAGATTTGGTTCATAGGTATGGGGAGAATGGTTTTGCCCTTTATGGGTTGCCTACTCCTAAGGAAGGTTCAGTTTTAGGATTACTTGGACGAAATGGAATTGGAAAATCTACTGCGGTTGATATTTTGGCTGGAGTTCAAAAGATAGATGTTGAGAGATTTAAAGGGACTGAGTTGCAGAGGTATTTTGATGATTTGGGTGGGAAGAAGGTTTCGTATAAGCCGCAGAATTTGTCGAAGTTAGCGATTGATATTGGAGTTATGGATTTGCTTTTGAAAAGAGGAAAGAAGGCAGATATTGAGAAGTTGGCTGAGCGTCTTGGGGTTTCTCAGGTTTTGAATAATAAGATGGATAAACTTAGTGGTGGGGAGTTGCAGAGGATTGCAATTATTGCGGCTTCGCTTGGTGATGCGGATATCTATTTCTTTGATGAGCCTTTGGCGTTTTTGGATATTGGAGAGAGGTTGAGGGTTTCGGATTTTTTGAAAGAGATTTCTAAGGATAAAACATTGATTGTTGTTGAGCATGATTTGTTGATACTTGATTACTTGACTGATTATTTGAATATATTTTTCGGGGGGCAGGGTGCTTTCGGTACTGTGTCTGGCGTTAAAAGTTCGAAGGAAGGAGTGAATGCTTATTTGCATGGTTTTTTGAAAGAAGAGAATATGCGGATTAGGGATAAGGCTTTGAGTTTTAATTTTACTAAGAATCCTCCTATGAGTGGAAACAAGATTGCGGAATGGCCTAAGTTTGATTTGAAATTTGAGAGTGGTTTTGAATTGAAAGTTGGTGCTGGAGAGATTCATGAGAATCATGTTATTGGAATTTTAGGTAGGAATGGAACTGGGAAGACTTCTTTTGTTAGAGCTTTAGCGGGAGAACTTGAAACTAGCAAGGGCAAGTTAGATTTGAATCTGGATATTTCCTATAAGTCACAGTATTTGTTTACTAAGGATGATACTTTGGTTCGTGATATTTGTTTTAAGGAGAAGATTAGTAAGAAGATGAAGTCGATGTTTAATGTCGGGGTTTTGGAAGGGAAGAAAATTTGTGAGTTGTCTGGGGGAGAGTTGCAGAGGTTTTCGGTTGCGCGATGTTTGGCGAAGAAAGCGGATGTTTATTTGATTGATGAGCCTTCTGCTTATCTTGATGTTGAGGAAAGGATCTCGGTGGCGAAGGCGATTAAGGATATTATGGTTGAGCGAGAAAAGACGGCGTTTGTTGTGGATCATGATTTGTTGTTGGTTTCTTATCTGGCGGATTCAGTTATTAATTTTGGTGGTGAGCCTGGAGTGCGCGGGGAAGCTTCAGAGATTCGTAATTTTGAAGAAGGTGTTAGTTCTTTGCTTGAAAGTTTAGATATTACTCTTCGAAAGGATAAGGAAAGTGGTCGGCCTAGGATCAATAAGAAGGGCTCTGTTTTAGATCGGGAGCAGAAGGCGAAGAAGAAGTGGGCTGTTTTTTAGTTAAAAACTCGTTTCAGTAAAAAGTATAGCTCGTTTCATTCTAATATATCTATGAATTGCAAGGGAGGATTAAATATGGAAAGAAAAACATTAGGAATTTTAGCTTTAGCTTTGGTTGGTTTATTGGGTGTTTCTTTGGTTGCGGCTATGCCTTTTACGGGTGCTGAAAATCATGAAGCAATTCGAGAAGCTGTTGAGGCTGGAGACTACGATGCTTGGAAAGCTGCGGTAACTGCAGATTTGACTGAAGAAAATTTTGAGAAGATGACTCAGATGCATGAATTAAGAGAGCAAGTGAGGGAATCTCGAGAAGCCGGAGATATGGATACTGCTGATGCTCTTATGGAAGAATTGAAGGAACTTATGTCTGAAGGCCCTATGGACCGAGGTCACAGGGGTCCGGGTCAAGGATTCGGTAAGGGAATGGGCCGAGGTCATGAAGGCTGCCCATTTGCGGAATAAACAGTAACAAAATTTTATTTTATTTTATTTTATTTTATAAAGAGTTAAAAACTTCCAAAAATTAATATGGATATGCCATTAAGAATGACTGGACACGTTGCAAGAGAAGGATTTAAGCCTGCATTAAAACCATTTATGGGGGTTCATCCTTATAGCTGGGTTTTTCAATTATTAATTTTGATTGCTGTTGGCTTGATTATCTATTGGGTAATTAGGGGCAATAAGAAAGAGTCTGCATTAGACATTGTAAAAAAGAGATATGCTAATGGGGAGATAACTTCGAAGGAATTTAAGAAAATTAAGAAGGAGCTTGCATAGTGGAAATATCTTCTAAGAAGTTAATTATAGGTTTTGTTGCTGTTTTCTTACTGGGAGTTATGTTTTCATTAGTTAATGGATATTATTCTTCTGAGGAGGGAAGTAGTTTGCCGTTGATTGTTTATGCAATTTCTTTTGTTTCTGTTTTACTTGGCGGTTTTATGGTTGTTTTATTTCAGGCTAGATTTAATCGGGTTCAGCTTAACCGAGTTTTAAAAATTCTCCCTGAAAAAGAACAAAAGATTGTGAAATTACTTTTTGGAAATAATAATTCTATGGAGCAAAATAAATTAGTTGCCTTAAGTGGTATTAATAAGGTTAAAATGTCTAGAATTTTGACCGATTTGGAATCCAGAAATGTTATAAGTCGAACAAATTTAGGAAACACTAAATTGATAGTTTTGAGAATTTAATTCTAATGTTTATATTAACTGAAGTCTCAAAATTTTCTAAGAAATAATTAAATTGCGCCAATTTCTTTGAGATAAATGATTACTATTCCTATCAATATGATAAGGGATAATACTAATAGTATAATCATAGCGAATCTTTTTTGTTTCTTTTTCAGTTTGTTGAATGGAATGTGGTTTCTCTTCCATTGATCCCGATTCCATATACTAATTAATAAGAAGATTAGACCGATTACCCAGAACGCTGCGCCGTCTCCTTTCCATTGCATAAAAAGTCCAACCGGGACCCAAACTACACTAATGAGAAACATTATGTAATAATCTGGGCCTGTTTTCTTTCGGTCTTTCGCCAAGAAGATTGCTAAGACTCCCAATATCACCACAAGGATAAGGATTGAAATTATTATTCCCACTGTTCCTGTCATACTCTTATTAAGCCAAAACCTTTTATAATAGTTTTGGTTAGTTGTTTTATGGAAAAATCGAGGTGGAATTACTGGATAGACATTGCACTCTTAGTCGCGTTTATTATCGTAGCTGTAAGTGGATTGATTTTATACTTCGCTTTCATTTCGGGAGAACAGGGTAAGGGGCAAGCGGTTAGATTTATGGGAACTTCTAAAAGTACTTGGCAGCCTTGGCATAACTATTCAGGACTTGCTATGGTCGTTCTTGTTTTGGTTCATCTTATCTTGAATTTTGGGTTTCTTACTTCAATGACAAAAGTTATCTTTAAGAAAAAAGAAGTTGCTGGAGCCAAGGTTATTGAACCGGTCGAAAAGCCTATTTCCAAAGTTTAATAAATTGGTTTTTCTAATGAGTTCTATGAAAGATATTGTTGTTAAGTTGATTGCTAAAGAATTGAAGTTAGATGTGTCTGATGTTGAAAACTTGGTTGAGATCCCGCCCAGGGGAGATATGGGAGATTTTGCATTTCCATGTTTTGGCTTGGCTAAAAAACTTAAGAGTAATCCGATGAAGATTGCTGAGGATTTGGCGGAGAAATTTAGGAAGGAATTGCCGAAGGAAATTTCGAATGTTGATTTTAATGGGTCTTATGTGAATTTTTTTATCGATAAAGGAATTTTGGCGAAGAGTGTTTTAGCTAGGGTAAATAAGAAAAGTTTTGGTGAATTAAAGGTTGGTAATGGGAAGACGCGTTTGGTCGAATACTCTCAGCCGAATACTCATAAGGCGTTTCATGTGGGGCATATTCGTGGGACTTCATTGGGGGAGAGTTTGGCTCGAATTTTTAGGGCCGCTGGAGAGAAGGTTACCCAGATGAATTATAGTGGAGATACTGGGATGCATATTGCGAAGTGGATTTGGTGTTACAAAAAATATTATTCGAAGGAAAAGTTGAGAAATGATGAGGCTTGGATTGCAGGGATTTATGTTGATGCAGTAAAGAGACTTGGGGATGATGAAGATTTGCAGAAAGAAGTTGAAGAGATTAATCAGAAGATTGAGAGTAAGGAAGATAAGGAGATTAATGATTTGTGGAAGAAGACTCGTGCGGCCTCTATAAACTCCTGGGATAAAATTTATTCTGAACTTGGTGCGCATTTTGATATTAAATTATTTGAGAGTGAATTTGAGGGGGACGCGAAGGAGAAGGCATTGGAATTATTGAAGAAAAAGATCGCTAAAAAGGATGATGCAGTGTTTATGGATTTGAGGGAATATAATTTGGGTGTTTGGGTTTTGCTTCGTCGAGATGGAACTGTTTTGTATTCGGCGAAGGATATCGTTCTTGCCTTGAAGAAGTTTAAGGAATTTAAGAGCGATAATTATCTGGTTACTGTCGGGAATGAACAGAAGATGCACTTTGAGCAGTTGGTTAAGACTCTTGAGTTGATGGGGCTGAAGAAGGAAGCTGCGAAATATGGAGTTTTGCCATTTGGGATGGTTAGGTTTCCCGAAGGTAAAATGAGTTCTAGGACTGGAAATAATATTTTGTATTCGGATTTTTCTAAGGAAGTTACTTCTATCGCTAAGAAGGGGCTTGAGACTAGGGGTTATGAAGGTAAAGATCTCGGCGAGAGGGCTTTGAAGATTGCAATAGCTTCGATAAAATATGCTATGTTGAAACAGGATCCCCGAAGGACGATGATTTTTGATCCGAAGAAGGATGTTTCTTTTGAAGGAGATACCGGCCCCTACCTTTTGTATAGTTATGCTCGAGCTTCCTCGATTGTTAGAAAAGTTAAAAGTAAAAAGGCTGTGAAGATTTTGGACTTGAAGGATTCGGAGATTAAGCTATTGAAAAAGATTGATTCGTTTGAAGATATTGTTGTAAAAGCTTATGAAAATTTGGCTCCTAATTTGATTGCGAATTATTCTTTTGAATTGGCGCAAATGTTTAATGAATTTTATCATTCTTGCCCCGTGATGGGAAGTGATGAAGAAGGATTTCGGCTGAAGCTCGTCGGTTCTTTTAGGACTACATTGAAGAAAGCTCTTGATTTATTGGGGATTGATGTTCTGGAAAGTATGTAGAAACATTAATAAATGGATTTGTATATTGATTGTTATGGCAAAAAAGAAAGTGGTGGGAAATTTTCATGCAGGTAAGTGGGCCTTTTTATTGGGTGTTTTACTTGCAATGATTTTTGCGTCTCTTGGAACCATGAGGCCTGAGGTCGTTTCTGTTTTAGTTGTGATCGGTCTTATTGTTGGTCTTTTGAATGTCAACAGCGAAGAGGTTAGAGCATTCCTTTTATCAGGTATTGCTTTGATTATTGCTAGTGCATTTGGACAGAATTCCATTGGTGTATTTCCTATCTTAGAAAGAATGCTTGATGCATTGTTAATCATCTTTGTTCCTGCAACAATTGTTGTAGCAATCAAGAATGTATTCACTATTGCAGCTAACGTACGGTAAATCAGTATTCTGATATTGCTAATGCATTAGTTGTATTATTGATTCTTTTTATTTTGTTTTATACTCTGGAGGTTTTAGAAGAATGGAAAATTTAGAACTTTTACTTTTATTAGGCAGGGAATGTAAGCCGCGAAATCCAGAGACAGACTATGTTGAATGTCCTGAATGCCATAATAATTATGATCCTCTGATTTTAGTTAATGAACCTTTTAGGGAGATTACTGATGATAATGGCAGGAATAGGAAGAAAGTTTGTGAGGATTGTTATTGGAAATGGATTGGAAGTGATGATGATATGGCATTAGCAAGGTTCGGAGGTTCTCTTGAAGAAACTGATGAAGGATTATGTTATGTTAAAGATCTTTAGAATGATTTTGATGTCTAGATATTTATTTGAAAGCTTTGAATTTGTTCCAAGCAATCTCGAAAAGACTTTCTAATGCTTGTGCGAAGAATTCTGTGTTTAACCAAACCCCTACATCATATGTCGGATGAACTTCCTCATCGTTAAGAAGCATAAACATTAATTGTTCGCTGTCGATCACCATGAATCTTGCTTTAAGTCCTTCAACATCTTTAACCTCTGCTACCTTTGTGAAATCTTTAGCTACTTGTTTATTTTCTTCATTGATTGGTGCAGCGATTCTAATTGTAACTCCCCTTTTCTTTGCTTTTTCTAATGAGGGTAAAAGGACTTCTAGTTTTCTGCTTAATCCGTCTGCCGTCGTTACAAGGGTGATTGTCTTTTGTGCATCTCTTACTAACATATCAAGATGATTGTAAATATTCTGTCTTCCTTTTAGTGCGCCTGAAAGGTCTGTTGGTTCGACGAACTTGATTCCATCTGTGAATATTCCATTTAGTTCTTCAAGAACGTCATCACTCTTCAATTTTTCTAGCCTCTTTGATTTTTCATTTGCGGTAACCACGAGATTCTTCTTTACCCTTTCGATTACTTCTTCAGGTTTAAGTGCAACGAACTTGATCGGCTTTCCTAGTTTCATTACGATGAATCCTTTTTTCTCTAAAGATTCTAAGATATCATATGTTCGTGAACGTGGTACGTCGGAAATTGAAGAAAGTTCTCCTGCGGTTGAAGTTCCTCGAGATAATAGTGCGGTCCAAACTTTCACTTCATACAAATTAAGATCAAAAATCTTCCGCAGCCTACTTAAAAATTCCTCTTTGACAATCATACTTGTTTTAATGCTGGATAGTATTTAAATGTTTCTTCAAATTGTCTCGGATTTAAGGGGTGAAAAATCAGTTTTATCGTCGATAACTAAATTTTATTGAAGGCTATTGTGAAGGGTTTTCCTTTTATTTTTCCCTCTTCAGAGTGACTAAACTTTTTGTCTGATTTCTCGAGGGAGATTGTCTTGGCCCCCACCCTTTCACCAATAAATTCTAATTGTTGTTCCAATTTTTCATTAAATTCAGAATTGATTACTAATTCTATCAAATCCGTCTTGATAAGTTCCGCTTTCTTTCTGGCTGCCTGGACCTTTCGGGATATTTCTCTTGCAAAACCTTCTGCCTCTAGTTCTGGGGTGAGATTTGTGTCTAACTCAATCTCTAACTCTTTAGACTTTTTGTAAATCAGCTCTTTGATATTGAGTTCTTCTTTGATTACTTCATTCAATTCTTTACTGGGTTCCATTGGTGTCGCAATTTTTGCCTTTGCTAATGGCCATTTTATCCCCATCTGGGCTCTATCTCGTTCTCTAAGGGCAGTTGAAACGATATTCCTGGTTGTTTCCATCTCTTGTTCTAAATTTTTATCAATCAATTTTTTATTTGCTTTGGGATATTCTTCAAGATGAACTGATTTGTCTTTCCCATTCATATCTCTAAATATCTTTTCTGTTGCAAATGGTGTGAGTGGTGCTAGGATTTTTGTTAGTTTTTCTAATACATATCTTAATGTTTTTCTTGCAGTTTCATCGTTATCGTTAAATCTGTCTCTTGAATTTCGGATATACCATGTTGAGAGATCTTCAATATATTTTCTTATTTCTGCGCATGCCTTTACAGTATTGTATTCTTCAAGATATCCTTGTACTTTGTCGTTTAGGTCCTCAGTTAGCGATATAATCCATCGATCCATTATGTTTTTTGAGGCCTTGTAATCTTCATCGCCTTTTTGTTGGTAATCCTTGTAGAAGTTTGCAACATTGTATAATAGGACTGTAACTTTCTTGTAAGTTTCTTCTAATCCTTTTTCTAAGAAGTTGAAGTTTTCTGCGTTCATCACTGGAGACTGTAACATGTAGAATCTTAACGTGTCTGCACCGTATTTTTCAACGACTTTTAATGGGTCTTCATAATTCTTTTTTGATTTTGACATCTTTTGTCCATCTTCTGCAAGAATTGTTCCAGTTGTTAGGACGTTTTCGAAAGGGATCTTATCGAAGAGGATGGCAGATAATGACATCATATAGTAGAACCAAGCTCGTGTTTGTCCGATGTATTCTACAACGAATTGTGCTGGAAAATGTTTATCGAAGTAATCTTTGTTTTCAAAAGGATAATGGAACTGTGCGAATGTCATTGATCCTGATTCAAACCAACAGTCAAGAACTTCTGGAATTCTAGTGTATTCTTCCCCATCAATTTCTAGTTTTACTTGATCTAGACAATCTTTGTGAAGATTTATTTCCTTTGGTAACTTCTTTGCGAAATGTTTTAGTTCTTCGATTGATCCAAGGACTTTTATTTTCCCGGATTCTGATTTCCAAATTGGAATTGCCGTTGCCCAGTATCTATTTCGTGTGATATTCCAATCTGGTGCGGTTGAAATGTTATGTTGCATCCTTCCTTCCTTCAAGTATTCGGGGAACCAATTTATCTTCATATTTAATTTTAGAAGTTTATTTTTTATTTTTTGGATGTTGACGAACCATGCAGGCATTGCCCTGTATATTAGTTTGGTATCGCACCTGTAGCAAAATGGGTATTCATGTTCCATTTTTCTTGACATGATTGCTTGGCCAGATTTTTTTAGATCGATTACGATTTTCTCGTTTGTGTCGTGGACGAATTGCCCTTTGTAATCTTTTACTTCGTCTGTGAACTTTCCGTTTTCGTCAACTGGTTGTACCATTGGGATTTTATATTTTCTCCCAATTACGTTATCGTCTTCACCAAATGCTGGTGCTGTGTGTACAATTCCAGTTCCATCTTCGGAAGTTACGAAATCTCCAAGTAAGAATTGGAATGAATTTGGATTATCTTTGAAGTAGGGCCATAGTGGTTCGTATTTTTTCCCTTCGAGTTCCTTTCCCTTAACTTCTTTAGTAATTGTGTATTCGTCTTCGGACTTGTAGAAATTTTTAACGAGTTCCTTTGCTAAAATATATATGTTTCCATCCACTTTATCTTTTACATAAGCATAAATTAATTTTGGATTAACAGTTAATGCAAGATTTGATGGAAGTGTCCAAGGAGTGGTTGTCCATGCTAGGGCATATGCGTCTTCATCGACCATTTTCAATTTCACTGTTACTGTTAGGTCTTTTACCATTTTGTAAGAATTATCCATTGTAATTTCAGATTTTGCTAATGGTGTTGAACATCTTGGGCAATACATTAATATTTTTTCACCTTCGTATAGGTAGCCCTTATCGTAGAGTTGTTTGAATGCCCACCAGACAGATTCTATATATTTAGTGTCCATTGTTTTATAACCTTCTTTGAAGTCTACCCATCGACCGATTCTATTGATGTATTTTTCCCAATCATCTGTATAGGTTAGAACCTTACTTCGGCAATAATCGTTGAATTTCTTTACTCCCATTTTTTCAATTTCGTCCTTAGAATTTATTTTCAGATCTTTTTCAGCGATGCTTTCAACTGGAAGTCCGTGGCAATCCCATCCCCAGTTTCTTTTTACATATCTTCCTTTCATTGTGAAGAATCTTGGGAATACGTCTTTTAGGGTCGAGGCTAATAAATGTCCGTAGTGTGGAAGCCCTGTAGCAAAAGGTGGTCCGTCGTAGAAAATGTAGGGTTTTCCTTTTTCAGTTTTCTTTAATGATTTTTCAAATGTCTTATCCTTTTTCCAGAAGTCCAGGATTTCTTTTTCAATGTCTTTGATGTCTGCCATAGTATAGTTTGTTTTAAGAGTTATTTAAATTTAGTTGTTGGTAGGCTAGCTACCATTCAAATAATCGATTGTAATGCTTCTTTTTCAACGAAGTGCATTTCTCCAGGGATAATCATACCGAAAGGCATTGGAACATCTTTCTCTTTAAGATTCTCGGGAGTGTCGTAGAATATTTTTTGGTTTTCTGTTCCGGCGTTTGAACAAATGATAATTTTTTGAGGGACTTCTACCTTTTCTTTCTCTGAAGATTCTTGTAATTGATTAATTGCATCTTTTATTTTTAATCCAATGTCAGTTAGGATTAATGTGTGGGCTTTTATTGATTGATTTTCTTGAATATATTTCATGAAGGAGGTTGGTTTGTTTGTGTGTTCTGCCCAGTTTGGCATGCTTGCAGTTTTTCCGAATTTGTAAAGTTGTAATCCTGTTTCAGATATAGCGACGAGGATAGACGCATTGTGGAATACCTTGTATTCGATGTCTCGTTTTCGGCATTCTTCTACTATTGTTATGTGGGTCGTAGCAGACAGGGCGTCTCCGTAAACTAGGAGGGCTATATCTTTTTTTTTGGCGTCGTCTAGAAATTCTAATCCTTCTACTGCTGAACGGTCAAGTTCTTCTATTTTCAGATCTAAAGATTCTCGGAGTTCTTCAATTGTGTAGGGGAAGTCTACAGTGTAGTTTTCGAGGTAGATCAAATCGCATTTTTTCAGGGCTTCTAGGGCTGCTACTGATATAGAATCTTTTTCCAGTCCCAGTCCCACAAGCAATATTGTCATATTTTTAATGAGATAATAAGGGTTTTAAAGTTTGGGTTGTGAGAAAGTGTATGAAGGTTACAATATCGGGGATTGTTGGATCTGGAAAGAGTACCATTGCTAGAATGTTGTCTGAGCGATTGGAGTGTGAGTGTTTTTCTGTTGGAAAGATGATGCGTGAAATGGCAATTGGGCGAGGTTTGACATTGCAGGAGTTTACAGAGGTTGCGAAGGAAGATAAGAAGATTGATTTTGATTTAGATGATCGGCAAATGGCTCTGAATGGGGATGATAAAAGTTTTGTTATGGACTCTAGATTGGGATTTCATTTTATTCCAGATTCATTTAAGGTTTTTTTGAAGGTAGATTTATCTGAAGCTGCAAAAAGGATTTATGGTTCTGCGAGGGAAGAAGAAAAATATTCTGGAGTTGAAGAGGCATTAGAATATTTAGAGAAAAGAATTTCGGCGGAGAAGATTAGGTATAGGCAGTGTTATGATATTGATTTTCCGTGTGAGGATAAGTTTGATTTGGTTATTAATACAACTTCTAAAACCCCTGGGGAAATTGTTGAAGAAATTTTAAGCTCTATTCCAGACGAAAGTTGTTAGAAAGATAAATGTTAATGTGATTGCGATTTGTTTGTTTAGAGTATAGAAAGTTGCTGCTGCGAATGCTAGAATCCAAAGAATAATCGGGAAGTATGGAGTTTTTGAGAAAATCTCTTTTTCATCTTCGGAGATTTTTGCTAATGCCCATCCAAGAGGGATTGCGAGTAAGAGTGCGAAGTATTCTATCATAATGCTTTTAATGGGGGTTTGTTATTAAATGTAATGGACATATTGAAATTATGCAATGGCAAAGTCCTTGAGGATCAAAAAACAGGGGTTTTTTGCTGATGGATTTGGTTGATGTTCATGCGCATTTAGAGCATAAGCGATTTGAGAAAGATTTGGATTCTGTGATTGAGAGATTTAAGGAAGCTGGTGGGAAATTTATTATTGAATCTGGGGTGAATCCTGCAACGAATCGTGTGGCTTTGAAAATTGCTGAGAAGTATGATTGCGTGAAAGTTAGTTTTGGGCTTTATCCTATTGATGCTTTGGCTCAGGAGATTAAGGCTGGTGAGAGTGAAGGTTTCTTGAGGAGTATTGAGGAATTTGATGTTGATGAAGAACTGGCTTGGATTGAGGCACATGCTGATAAGTGTGTTGCAATTGGGGAGGTTGGTTTGGATTATAATTGGAAGGAGTTTCAGACCGACGAAATGAGGGAGAAACAGAAGGAAGTTTTTAGGAAGGTTTTGAAATTGGCGAAGAAGATTGATAAGCCGGTTGTGATTCATTCTCGGAAGGCTGAGGAAGATGCGATTGAAATTTTGGAAGAGTTAGGGATGGAGAAGGTCATTATGCATTGTTTTAATGGGAAGAAAAGTTTGATTAGGCGGGGTGTTGAAAATGGTTGGAGCTTTTCAGTTCCTGCGGTGATTGCTCGATTGCAGCATTTTGAAACTCTTGTGGGAATAGTTCCGCTTGAGCAATTGTTGACTGAAACTGATGCGCCTTATTTGTCGCCGGTTGCTGGTGAGCGGAATGAATCTGCTAATGTTGCCGTGACTATTGGGAAAATAGCTGAGATTAAGGGGTTGGATGGGGATGAAGTTGCCGAGAAGATTTTTGAGAATACAAGGGGATTATTTATTTTTCCAGCTTGATTTATTGTCTAAAAGTTTTTTCAGTTGTGGCCATTTTTCCGCAAGTGAAGGTTCGTCGGACTGATAAATAACTCCTAATGGAATTTTCCCATCTTTTGAGTTGTAGTCGAATTCAGCTACTAGTTTTTCTGCATTTTTTTTATCAGTGTTATCTTTTACCTTATACATCTTTGCGTCTTTGTTGTTTGCATCCGTATTAAAAATTAAACAATCTTGGATTACTTCTACGAATGAGAATCCTTTATGCGCGATTGCTTTTGTGAAAATCTCGACCATGTGTTTGATGTCCTTTGCGTTGGTCCTTGCAATGAATGTCGCGTTTGCAGCCATTGCTATCTTTAATGGGTTCATTGGTTTGTCGAAAGTTCCTAATGGTGAGGCTTTGCTTTGATATCCTTGTTGAGTTGTAGGTGTTGGTTGTCCAGTAGTTAATGAAAAGGATTGGTTATCATGGAGGACTAATGTCATGTCTGCGTTGTTCTTGAATGCGTGCATGAAATGGGAGATTCCTTCAGAATAGACTGCCCCGTCTCCCGCGAAAGTCATAACTTTTAGATTTGGATTTCCTAGCGTTATTCCTACTGCTGTTGGGATTGCTCTTCCATGAAGACAATATATCCCTGACAGGTTTAAATAATCGAATATTTTTGCATGGCATCCTATGTCTGTTGTGATTGCGAAATCTTCTTGTCTGAATTTTTTAGTGTCGATTAGATTTGCGATTGTTTGTTTTACACTTTCCAGTATCATAAAATTCGGACAACCTGGACACCAGGTTATCTCTGATAAAGTTTTTAATTTTTCTTTTGTGTTCATTTTTTCTTGTATATTTTTCTTAGTTCTTTCCCAGTTTCATATATGTATGTTGCTGCGTTTCCCCATACAAATATTAACCAAAGGGGGATGATGTTTAGGATGCTTGGCATTTTATAAGCCCAAGCTCCACTGGTATAAATGACTAACATTTCGGCAAGTGCTCCACCTATTCCTCCTAAGATGAATATTGAAAGTGTAACTTTCGATTTCCATTTCAATAACCCTACAATTGTAAGAAGCCCTTCAAGAATTGCAGTGAGGAGAATTTGATTATAGAAAATTATTACAATTAGTATTGCTACTATTGAGAATCCTATATTGAAAATGATATTTTTCCATTCCTTACTGAATCCACTTCTCGAATTATTTTTCTTCTTCTTCATTTTTTTGAACCTCCTTTCATTTTATTATCTCTTTTAAGTATTTTTTTAGTTCATCTGAATGGAAAGGTCGTCCGTTGTATTTTAGAAGTCGGTTCGGGATTTTAATTCCTGTCTTTTCTCGAAGTAATCTTCCTAGCTGGCCGGTCACATTTTCTTCAACCAATATTATGTTTTCTGCTTTTTGTAGTTCTTTTTTTATTTTGTCTGACAGTGGTTTCATATAAATGACTTGGAGAAATTTGGCATCGAGATCTTTGATTGCGTCCTTGATGGCTCCTGATGTTGAGCCCCATCCAACTATTAAATTTCTTGAATCTTTTTTCCCATGTATTTTTATCATCTCATAATTCTTTTCTACGAATAATTTTGTTTTTTCGTATTTTTCTGTTCTAGAGTCTACGTTTTTTTCAGTTAAGGTATACGATTCAGTGGAGTTTCCAAATTTATCTATTTCATAAGAAGATGCTTTTACAATAGATTCCCCTGGAATTTTTCTAGAAATTTCTAGTTTTGGTATTTTTATTGTTTCTTTTTTTGAGGAGAATTCTGATTCTGCGAGATGTTTGTCTCCAAGTAATATAGATAGGGTCCTGAATTTTTCTGCGAGATATAATGCTTCGGACGTTTTTTCGATTGTTTCCATGGGGTTTCCTGGAGCGATGACTACTCTGGAGAATTCTCCGTGACCTGCTCGTAATGCTATGTCTAAGTCTGCTTGTGCAGTATATGTCGGGACGCCGGTTCCGGGTCCGGGACGTGACGCTAAATAAACTGTTAATGGAATTTCTGAGATTCCTTGAAGTGAAAATGATTCGCTCATTAAATCAAATCCTCCTCCAGAGGTTCCTGTCATTGTTCTTGCTCCGGCGAATGAGGCTCCGAGTGCCATGCTTACTGCCCCGATTTCATTTTCAGCTTGGAAAACCATGAGTTTGTCTTTTACTTGATTCCTAGCTAATTCATGCATTACATTCGTTGCGGGCGTCATGGGGTATGCAGTGTATAGGTCTAGATTAGAATTTTTTGCTCCGATTGCTATCGCTTCGCTTCCAGAAAGTATTATGATTTTATTATCTAATTTCTTTAATGAGAATTCATCTTTTTTAGAGTCGTACCCCTTTTTCGCAGAGATTACTGATTGTTCACTTTCCTTAAATTGGGATTTTATTTCTTCGTTTAGATAATCTAGGGGAACTCCAAGAATTTTTAGAAGTGTTCCTGCGAGTGCGACGTTTAGGTTTTTCCCTTCATTTTTGAATTCTTCTCCAGTGATTAATATTCCTTCTTTTGCTAATGTTTGTTTGTGGGTTTTGATTGTTCGCTCGTCTAATGCGACGATTATATCCATTACTGTTTCGTGACTTTCGATGGGTTCGTTGGATATTGAGAGGACGTTGAAGTTGTGTCCGCCACGGATTAGTGATTGATAATCTCGATAATTGAATGTGAAGTATCCATAGTTTGCTAGAACGTTCGCGACTATCTCTGAGACCTTATTTATTCCTTGACCTGCAGATCCACCTATTAAAATATTAAGACGCATTTTTCACCTTAGAGAAATTAGGATTGAGAGTTATTTAAAGTTTGTTAAGGATTATAGATTTTTCTTTGATTCAATAGTTTTAAATAATATTTTCCTTTTTGTTCTTTATGGTAGGTGATTATCGGAAGGGAGTATTTATTGTGGTTTATCGGATTGAGAAATCTATATTGGGTCGTAAAAGGATTAAATATTTAGTATTAAAGAGGAAGCTTCACTGGACTGGGTGGGAATTTCCGAAGGGGGGTGTAGATGGGAGAGAATCTTTTAAGAAAAATGTTGTTAGGGAGATTTTTGAAGAAACTGGGATGAAAGGATTTAATCTGAAGGAGTATAAAGTTTCTGGTAGATATAGATATTCAAAGGTTCTGAAAGATCGTCCAAACAAGATTGGTCAAACTTACAAACTTTTTTCAGCAGAGATTTCTGGAAAGAAAGTTTCATTTGATCAAAAAGAACACTCCGATTTTAGGTGGGTTAATTTTAGGAAGGCCAAGGAGATGTTGAAATATTCTAACCAAAAAAAATGTTTGAAGATTGTAGATGATTATTTGAATTGCGAAGTTATTTAAATCTTGGAGCACTGAATTTTTTATGGAGGGTGTGATTAATAGTCTAGAGTTTTTTCGGGCTTTGCCTGTTTCTTCGTGGAAAGTTGTTAGTTCTTCTGATGATGTCGGCGTTTACGGTTTCCCTTGTTTTTTAAAGGCAGATGTTTCGGGACATAAAACTGAGCTTGGCGCGGTTATGCGATGTAATAATTTGAATGAAGCAGAGAAAAATCATCGACTTATGCGGAAGAAATTTTTAAATAGTAAAATTATTGTACAAGAGGCTTTTGATGGAATTGAGATGATTGTGGGGTTAAAGGCCGACAAGGTCTTTGGGAAATTGTTGGTTATTGGATTTGGGGGAATTTTTGCAGAGGTAACTAAGGATGTTGTTTTTCGGGCTTTGCCATTATCACGAAAAGAGATTATTAAGATGGTTCGAGAATTGGAAGGTTTTGGGATTTTTAGTGCTCGGGGTAAAAAATATGATTTGGAAAAGTTTTATACTCTTATTGAGAAGGCCGTTTATCTTGGTGAAAAAAAGAATATTGTTGAATTAGATTTAAACCCTGTGATTGTGGGGATTAAAGATTCTAGAATCGTTGATGCCAGGGTTGAGTTAAATTAAATTATTTTTCCAATTGTTTCGCACATTTCTTTTGGGTCTTCGAAGTTGATTATTTTGTTTTGATCCATGAATTCTTTTGCTTTTTGAATTTGGTTTCCTCCGAGAAAGCAAGCGAATACTGGCTTTTTTGTTGTCAATAATTTCTTGGCAGTTTCTAAAGATTCTGTCATCCGTTGAGGAGTTAAGAGTGCTATGAAAAAATCGAAGTTTTCTTTTTCTAAAATTTGTATTGCTTTTTCATAGTCTTCTGCGAGAGCATCTCCCACTAAATCAATTGGATTGTTGTGGCTCCAATTTGTAACTAAAACTTTGTTCAATTTTTTTATTGTTGCTTCTTTTAGCGAAGGGATCTTTATTTTGTTTTCTTCACATTCATCAGTTGTTAGGACTCCTAATCCTCCCGCATTAGTTATTATCGCTGCTTTGTTTCCCAGTTTAGGGTACTTTTCTAATATCTTCGCTACGCTGAATAACTGTTTGATGGAATCTACTTCTATAACTCCTGCTTGTTTTAATATTCCTGAGTAAACTCCTTGTTCTGAAGCTAATGCGGCGGTGTGTGATTTTGCGGCTCTTTGACCTTCTTTCGATTTTCCCGATTTTAAAACGATTATTGGTTTCTTACACTTTTTACAAGCTTCAATGAATCGTTTACCCTTACTTTCTTTTAGAGATTCTAAATAGAGTGTGATTACTTTTGTCTTTTTATCTTTGGAATAATATTCGATGAATTCGCTGAAGTCTAGTCTGGCAGAATTTCCTATTGAAACGAATCCGGAGAGTTTGTCGATTGAATCGATTATTGCAGATCCTATTGCTCCGGATTGTGAGATGAAAGCTATTTCTCCTTGTTTCGGAATTCCCTTAAAATATGTAGTATTAAGGTTTTGTGCAGGGTCGATAAATCCGTAAGAATTTGGTCCTAAAATCGTGATGTTTGCTTCTCTTGCGATTTTTTTAATTCTTTCTTCTAAATCAACATTGCCTATTTCTGCAAATCCCGCACTTAGAATTATTGCAGACTTTACCTTTATTTTTTGTGCTTGTCGGAGTATTAGTGGGACGAGATTTGCGGGAACTGCAATGATAATGCAGTCTATTTGGTATGGTATTTCTAGAAGGTCTTCATAGCATCTGTGTCCTAGAATTTCTTTTGTCTTGGGATTTATCGGGAAAACTTTTTTTGGGGATTGTAATAAGTTTTTGAAAATTGCGTGTCCTACTTTTTTTTCATCTCGCGAAGCTCCGACTACAGCATAGGTCTTTGCATTAAAGAAAATGTTTACATCACTCATTAGTGTAATTAGTTCTTAGGATTATTTAAATCTTACATCAATCCGCTTTCGTCGATTCCGGAATCTTCTTCAGGAGCTTCTAGTAGTTTCTCTTGAGCTGCAGGTTCGCTGCTCTTGAGATCTTCAGGATTAACAGAATTAATCATTGCCTTGAAATCTTCGAACTTATCTGCTGGAATTCGTAGGCCTTTTTTTGTGGGTCCTGTATATTGTTCACCTTGTGTGAACTCTCGAATATCTACTCCGACTCTCCCATTGTATTCTTTGATTCCTACAACTATTTCTGTCGTCGTTCCTTGGAATTCCCCTTTTTGAATTTTCCCGATTTCTTTTTCCATAGTTTAATTATATTATTATCTCTTTATAAGGATTTAGATAAAAAGGAGGATAAGTGGGAGGTTAAACAACCGAAGCTAGTTAACCTCCCGAAATTTGACCGAAGCCAAATTATTCGACCGAAGCCGAACATAATATGTAGTATATCGTCGGTTAAATAGTTATCTTAGTATTTTGCAGGGACGACAAAAATAGATTATTTAAAATTAGCGTAGGCCGACAAGTAGCTCAAATCCACCGTAAAGCGGTTGTCAATAATCCTCAAGTCTGCGACCCTTTAAGCACCTAAATCTTAACTTAGGGCTGCTTCATTCCTGATCTGACCCAATTCATAAAGACAAGATCAAAAAGGACAAACTCTCAACGTCAAATCAACGACATTAACGACTTCATCTCACGTCTCGCCTTGCAGTCCGCCATAAAGCCCATTTGCGAATAGCGAGGGGCTAACTCGCTGACCTGCCTACAATATAACGACCCTGGAAGGCTTTATAAGATTAACTAATCAGACAGTTTATAATCTCGAAATACCTAAATAAACCATGACAAAAAGAGGATTAGCAATAGCACTTTCGGGCGGCAGCGTCAGAGGATTAGCGCATATCGGATTTTTAGAAGTCTTAGAAGAAAATAATGTTAAGGTAGACTACATCGTGGGAACAAGTATGGGGGCCCTTGTTGGGGGGATATATGCTGCAGGAAAATTAAAGGAATTAAAAGAGAAAATTCTCAAACTTTCAAAAAACCGAATCCTTTCACTACTTTTATCAAATCAAATCAAGAAGGGAAACACGAACACAAAAGAGATAGCGAAATTTATCGAGCCATTAATAAAAGGAAGACAAATGAAAACATTAAATCCTCCATTTACTGCAATCGCAACAAACCTAAAAACAGGCCAGGAAGTCTATCTTGAAGAAGGGTCTCTTCTAAAAAATATAAGTGCTAGCATTTCAATTCCAGGGGTTTTTCAACCAGTGAAAATAAAAAATATGTTACTTGTCGACGGAGGAGTAATAGATCCCCTTCCAGAAGAATACGCAAAAAAGAAAGCTAAAAAAATAATCGCAGTAAATGCCATGCCTACAAAAATAAATTATAAAAAGGGTGGGGACACTTTAGACATCTTGTCGGAAACGATGGGAATTATGACAAACAAACTAATTGGTCTTGGAAAAAAGAAAAGTGATAAAAGGTTATTCGTCCAAATAAGGACTCGAGGCATAGAGTCTTTCGATTTCAAAAGCGCATCAAAGGTGATAAAACTTGGAAGAAAAGCCGCAAAAAAACATCTCAAAAAAATAATAAAGTTATCTAATTCCTAATCAAGAAAGCTTTATAAGACGGACATTCTAAGAAAAACTATGCCCACATCGCATAGTGGTTATTGCACCGGGTTGCTAACTCGGGCCCTTCGGGGCGCGCAGGTTCGACTCCTGCTGTGGGCGTATACACTAATTTTATAAAGTCTGGAGTTGTATATTTATTATGGTGATTCAAAAGAGGGCACAGTTTTTTTTACTTGCTGCAGTTGTTATTTCTGCGGTGGTAATTAGTTTGGGATTTGTCGCGAATAAAGCGACTACGAATAGGGAGCCTGGAAGTTTTTATGATTTTAGTTATGAGGTTCAAAGAGAAACTGGGGCTGTGATTGATTATGAAATTTATACTATTAGTGAGGGAGAGTTAGAGGACTTTGTTGATTTGCTTGCTGAGGACATAAGTGATAGGGATCCGGATTCTAATTTTATTTTTATTTATGGAAATAATACTGGAATGACTCTTAAGAATTATGGTTCTGATAGTGTTGATATAGGTGATGAGGTAGTGGCGGGAAGTGGTTCTACTGCGATTAGTAGTATTTGTCTACCTGGAGGTTCTTGTCTAGATGTTGGTACTGATGCTGGGGATTTTAATTCGGATACTGGTGAAGCGACTTGGAATGAAACAGATTTAGAAGGTATGGGGGAGATTACGGTTACTATTGGGGATAATGATTATGAATTTCCCTTTTCTGAACATAAGCAAGTTATTTTTATAATACAAAAGGAGACTGAAGATGAGAACTTTATCAGCGTTGAATAGAGATAAGCGGGCAGTTAGCCTTATTGTTTCGTATGTTCTTTTGATTACTATAACTCTTAGTTTATCTGTGTTGGTTTATAATTGGTTGAAATTTTATGTTAGTGATGAAGATATTCCTGAGTGTTCGAGTAATGTAAATATTGTTATCCAAAAGATTAATTGTGTTCCAAGTTATGTGAGTCCAGGGGAAGAAACGATTCCTGGAAATCTACAGATTATTTTGAAGAATAAAGGGTTGTTTAATGTGAGTGGATTTAATATCAGGGTCAATGATAGGGAGGACGCTGAGTTTGGATTTTATACTCTCGAGGAAGGGGGTGTACCTATGGCTCCTGGAGAGGAGTTTCCGAGTGATGGAAGTTATATGGTCTATAATTTTCGTGATGTTATTGATTATAATTTAACAAAGGTGACTATTGTTGAGGTTCAGCCGTTTATTATTGAGGATGATAAGATTGTTTGTAAGTCATATGCTGTGCAGTCAGTCGATTGTTGATTTCATTAAGTTTATAAATTAGAGTGGCTGTTTATAATGATGAGAGAGGTGAAGTTTAAAGGTAAGAAGGGGTTGTCTCCGGTTATTGCGACGGTACTTTTGGTTATGTTGGTTATGCTTTTGGCTGCGATTATTTTTCTTTGGGCACGAGGATTTATCGGTGAACAGATTGAAAAGTTTGGAAGACCTGTAGAGGATCAATGTAAGTTGATTGATTTTGAAGTCGCTGTGGTTGGAGGCGTTGGATCGCAACATGCTTTAGAGGTTATTAATCGTGGGAATATAGATATTTATCGATTGGAAATTAAGAAAACGTTGGGGGGGAATTCAGAGGTGAGTAAATTTAAGTTTAATATTCCTGCGGGACAGCCGAAGAAAGGTGATGCTTTTTTGATGATGAGTGATGGAGGTAAGACCCCTGAAAGTATTACTGTTTATCCGGCATTGGTTGGAAATGTCCGAGGGCAAGATTCAAATAAGGTGTTTACGTGTGTTGAACTAGGACAGAAGATTCCAATTGCCGATTTGATCTAATCAAATCGGGCTCATAATTTAATTTATCCTACGGGAAAATTGAAATGATAGTGAAAGGAGGTTAAAAATAAATGAATAATAAAAAAGGTATTTCAGCGATTGTTGCTACAGTTTTGATTATCTTAATTACCGTTGCGGCAGTTACGATTATTTGGGCTGCTATCATTCCTATGATTCAGAACAATATACAGGGTTCTCAAGAGTGTTTCGATGCTTCTGCTGCTTTATCAGTTACAACTGATTTTAGTTGTGTAGCTCATACTGTTGGTGTTTGTAGTGTTCCTACTGGAAATTGTGGTGATAACGAAACTATCTGTGAAGCTACAGGTTGTGGTGGTACTTGGACTGGTGCTAAAGGTACTGTTGATGTTCAGGTTCACCGGAGTACAGGAGATTTTACTCTTACAGGTGTAGAGATTATCATTGGTGCTGCAGGTAATACTGAATCCGAGATATTTCCAATTAATGCAACATATCAGTTAGATGTAAATGGAGATAAGGTATACACCGTTTCGTATGACGGAGCGAAAGTTACTGAGGCTGGTGTAGCTGCGATTGTGCAGGCAGGTAATACTGAGAAGGCATGTGACAAGAGTGGAATGGTTCAGATTCCTGATTGTGTTGCTTAGTAAACATAAATTGTTTTTATTTTATTTTTAATTTTGGCTCCTTCGGGAGCCTTCTAGATTTTTATTTTCTCGAGAAAAGTATATAAACTATCTTCTTGTTTTAATTTTATGAGGTGCGTTATTAAAAAGAAAGGGCAGGTTTGGATTGAGACTGTTATTTATACATTGATTGGTCTTACAATTATAGGTCTTGTTTTGGCAGTTGCTTTGCCGAAGATTAATGAAAAGAAGGACGAGGTGATGATTGGTCAGGCGATTCAGGCGATGGGGAGCATCGATGATAAGGTTTATGAAGTTCAGAGGGCGTTAGGAAATCGTCGAACGGTCAATTTGGAGATTGGGAAAGGAAGGGTAATTATCGATATGGATGAGGATTCTATTTCTTGGGTTATGGATTCTGATAAGAAGTATAGTGAGCCAGGTATTGAAGTTCCTATGGGGAGTTTGAATATATTAACTGAGGAGACTGATCCTTGGACTGTTACTCTTAAGATAAATTATGCAGTCGATATTCGGTTTGGTGAAACGACTGTTGGGACGAAGGAACTTGATTCTGCTCCGACACCGTACAAGTTGATGATTGAGAATGCTGGGAAGAGTGACGAAGGCAACCTGATTATCAAGTTGAGTATTTCTTAATCTTGTTGGCTTAACAAAGTTTAATAAATAGAGATTCTTTATTTTCATTATAGGTGTTATTATGATAAAAAAGAGGGTGATAAAATGACTGATGTAATAAATTTAAATCCGCAGGTTCCTTCGCTTCCGAAGTTTGACGATAAGACGAAAATTGATGTTCGTTATATGGTTATCGCGCCGTACGTTTCGATTCATGTTTATTATGATGCGAAGTTGGGCGAGGTTATTTACGATGTCGAGGAGCCGTTGCTTAATGACGAGAATAAGAAAAATCTTGAGAGGATTGAGGCGGCGATGAGGGAGATTGTTAATATCAATATGTTGACTGGGGAGAAAACTCAGGAAGGTCTTTTAGATTACATTGATAAGACTGCGCGTCTGATTATTTCTGAGTTGAGTTTGAAGGTGGGTGAAGATGATTTCCATAAAATTTTTTATTATCTCTATCGGGATTTTATTGGGCTGAATAGGATTGAGGCGATGATGCAGGATTATTTTATTGAGGATGTGGAGTGTAATGGGGTTGGTGAGCCAATTTATATTGTTCATAGGGCGTTTAGGAATATTAAGACTACTGTTCGGTATGAGGATATTAACGAGCTTTCGAGTTTTGTTGAGAAGTTGGCTCAGAAGACTGGGAAATATATTTCTTATGCGAATCCGATTCTTGATGGTAGTTTGCCTGATGGTTCAAGAGTCAATGCTACATATACTAAAGATATTAGTTCGAAGGGTCCGACGTTTACAATTCGTAAGTTTACTAAAACTCCTTGGACTCCGACGCAGCTTCTCGGTTTTCATGCACTTAGTCCAGAGATGCTTGCTTACTTTTGGGTTTGTTTACAGTATCAATCTAATCTTATGATTGTCGGTGGGACTGCTTCAGGAAAGACGACAATGTTGAATGCGCTGGCGTTCTTTATCCCTCAGGAGAATAGGGTTGTTTCGATCGAAGATACTCGTGAGTTGAATTTGCCTCGGGAGAATTGGTTGCCTTCTGTTGTCCGGTCTGGAATTTCTGGAGGGGGAGAAGGAAGTGCTGGTGAGGTTGATATGTTTAGTTTGCTTAGAGGGTCATTTCGACAGAATCCCGATTATGTGATTGTTGGTGAGGTGCGAGGTAAAGAAGCTTCAGTTCTGTTTCAAGGTATGGCTTCGGGTCACGCCTCGATCTCTACGATGCATGGTGATTCAGTAGATTCTATTATTCGTAGATTGGAAACTCCACCGATTAACCTTAGTCCTATGTTGGTTAATGGGTTGGATATAATGGCTATTATGACTCATGCAATTGTCGGAGGTCATGAGACTCGGCGGTTAAGGGAGATTGTGGAGGTTGTTAAGGTTGATCCAGATGGAACTGCTTTGACTAATACTCCTCTTAATTGGAATCCTGCAGACGATAAATTTTATTCTAAGAAAGATAGTAGGATTTTTGATAAGATTGCTTTGAAGTATGGTCTTAACCGAGAAGAGCTTCAGAAAGAATTTGAAACTCGAACTAAATTGCTTTACGCTTTCTTTCAGAAAAAGGTGCTTGGGTATGAGCAGGTTCAGAGGGTTATTAATGATTATAATAACAATCCTGAGGGGACCTTGAAAGCGTATGGTGTTACGCGGGTTTGAGATGGTGGATGTTGCTTTTGTTGGACAGTTAATTGATTCTATGGAGACTGCGGTTTTGCAATTGGATAAGGCGGTAACGGAAAAGAAGATTGATGAAGCGAATAAGCTTCGGACATTTATTTTTGATTTGCATATGCAAATTGAGGCTGCGATTGGGGGTGAGAAGAATGTTTGAAGATTTGAAAAAGAATATTGAGCAAGAGAAAAAAATTATGATGGATATGAATTCTATTGAGACGAGTATGGGGACGGATAAAGCGAATCGGGAATTTTATGTTTCGAGTCTTCAATCTCTTACACATCAACTTCAATTGTTGAATAAGGCAGTTCCTGATTTGTTAAAAGAATGGTCCCCACTTAAGAAGTTTGTCGAAGGGAATAAAGTTGGTGAGAAAAAAGCCACAAGTGTAGTCAAGAAAAGTATTTTTAAAAAGGGAAAGCCAGAGATTGTTAAGATGAGTTATGTTTCTCCTTCGACAAAGGAAAAAAAGTTTATTACGATTAGTAAGGATGATAGGAAAAAGTTTTTGGAAAAGTTGAGAATGTCTGAGGGAGGTTTTGCAGGGTTAAAGAAGGCAGAGAAGAAAAAAGCCACAGCAGTTACTATTCGTAAGCCCAGTATTTTTGCTAGATATTCTAATAAATATTTTTTGAAATATTCTGAAAAACTTGCCCCGCAATTTAATACTCTTGAAAAAGATTTGAAAAGATCAAATATGCCGTTTATGATAAAGACCTATTTGTCCATGGCCCTTTTTAGTTCGACGATAGCTTTTTTTATGGGGTTCTTGATTTATGGTTTGTTGCTTGTTGTGAGTCTTAGTTATTTTATTCATATCTGGATTCCTTTTTTTGCTGTTGGGGGGGTGATATTTGGGTTTTATACTTATCCTGCGAGCGAGGCTAGTTCGGTTAAAAAGAAGATTTCTCAGGAGTTGCCTTTTGTGACGATTCATATGGCAGCGATTGCGGGTTCGAATATTGAGCCTACGAAAATTTTTAGAATTATTGCAGCTTCGAAAGAATATCCTACTATTGGTACTGAGTTTAGAAAAATTGTTTCTCAGATTGAGATTTATGGTTATGATTTGGTTACTTCGTTGAAGAATGTTGCGGTAAGAACTTCAAGTAAGGAATTGAGTGAATTATTGTCAGGTCTTGCGACGAATATTAGTGGGGGTGGGGAGTTAAAGACTTATTTGGAAAAGAAGTCTGAGAACTTCTTAATGGATTATAAATTGGAGCGGCAGAAGTATGCTGACTTGGCTGGAACTTTTATGGATGTTTATATTTCTATTTTAATTGCGGCGCCGTTGGTTTTGATGATGTTGTTTATTGTTATGAATGTTGCAGGACTTGGGATGGGGGGTATGGGGATTACTACTCTTCTTTTCTTAAGTATTGCAGGTATTGCTGTTGCGAACGTTGTCTTTCTTGTAATATTAAATATTAAACAACCGGTGGTATAAAATGAAATTTGAAAAGATGCATTGGATGGGAATTGGGATTGGACTAGCGATTGCCTTATTTTCTCTTTTTATTTTCAAGGAAAAGGCGATGATTTATTTTATGCTTGTAATTTCCTTGATTGTGGGTTCTTTACCTTTTCTTATTAGTTTACTTTTTAGTCAAGGTAAGCAGAGGGAGAAAGAAGAAAAATTTCTTGCATTTACTCGGGATTTGGTAGAGAGTGTTAAGTCGGGTACTCCTATTAGTAAAAGTATAATTCAGTTGAGAATGAGAAATTATGGTGCTTTGACGCTCCACATTCAAAAGATGGCGAATCAGTTGGAGCTTGGGTTTACCCTAAATCAGGCTCTGAATAATTTTGCGAGGGATACAAAGAGTAAGGTTATCGCTCGGGCGGTAGGACTTATTTCCGAGGCTGAACGGGCTGGTGGAAAAATTGAATCTATTTTAGATTCAGTTTCTAAATCGGTTGATCAGATTGAAACTTTGAGGAAGGAGAGGAAGGCAGCGGTTTCGAATTTGGTTACTCAAGGTTATATGATTTTTATAGTGTTTATTATCATCATGCTTGTTTTGGAATTTAAGATTCTTCCTTTAGTTGCAGATTTGGGCAGTGGCGAAACGGGGAGTTTGGATGTTAAGATAAGTTCGATAACTCCAGAAGATTTTGCTATGCCTTTATTCGTTATGCTTTTGGTTCAGTCTACTTTTGCGGGGCTTGTTATTGGGAAGATAGCCGAGGGGAGCATTAAGAACGGGATTAAACATTCGTTTATACTTCTCGCGATAACCTTATTAGTGACAACTGGAGCCAGGGCATTTTTTGGAAGTCCTGTATAATTGGTTTCTGAGATAGTTATTTAAATGTAAAAATGATTCTATTAGTATGGTGAATAAGAGAGGAGCGTCACATTTTGAAATGGTAATTTCATTTGTCTTCTTTTTAGGTTTTGTGTTCTTTTTGTTTTTGTTTCTTAAGCCGTATGATACGACTGTTTTGTCTGGCTCGGTTGTGGCTTCCCTTTATGATACTTTTGAAGAGGAGGCACATACTAATTTGACGAGTCTTTTTTTAAAGGCGGAATATGAAGATGTTGAGGATGTCCCATGTTTTTATATTCTCCTCCCTGAGGACATATTTGCTTATGCGTTTACGGATAGCAGAGTTACTAATCTTGCGGGAACTTTAGTCGATTCGAATTTAAAAGAGGAGGTTATTGGTGATGGTAATCTCCAGATTGAGTCAGAGGAGGGTTATTTCAAGGTTGCTATTTCTCCAGAGTTTAATGAAGGAGATGATTTCCCTATGTGTGTCGAATTTACTGAACCCTATATTCTTGGAAGTAAACTTGAGCGGCGAGTTATTTCTTATAGTGCTCTCCAGGAAATGAAGGAAAGGTATAATGCGGACTATGAGAATTTGAAGGTAGATTTGAAGGTGCCAGATGCTTTTGAGTTCTTTATTGTTTCTGAGGAATTTCCTGAGATTGATATGAAAAACTTTGTTTCGGGCTCTGTAGATGTTATTACTTATGATTATGTTCTCGAGGTTTTGAAAGATAATGGAGAAATAAATAACACGAGGTTTACGTTAGGTGTATGGTAATTAAAATTTTGGAGAAAGGAGATTTTTGCTAATGGTAGGAAATAAACGAGGTTGGATTACTATTTTGGAAGCTACGATAGCAGTTATGTTGGTGAGTGGAGTTTTGGTTATTGTTTATGTTAAGCAGGGGGTGGATGATTCTCCTGTTCAGGATTACATTTTTAGTTTGCAGAAGCAAATTTTGTCGGATGTTTCTTCGAGGAGTGATTTGAGAACTTTAGTTTTGGAGGAAAATGAAACGGCACTTAATATTTTTGTGGGTTCAAAAATTCCGACGGCTTATAGATATTCATTGAAAGTTTGTAGGTTGGAGAGTCAGACGGATTTTTGTAAGCTTAATAGTACTGAGGCGCAAGAGACTCAGGAGAAGGATCTTTTTGCGGAAGAGATTATTGTTTCTTCAGAGTTAGATCCTGAAACTCCTGGAGAAAGTTACTATAACGCTACGAAGGTTAGGCTTTTTATTTGGGAGAATAGATAATTATTATAAAGGTCGCTTTCTTTTCTAATTCATGCCATTTGATGTAATTGTTGGAAGAAACGAGAGTGATAAGAAAGCTTTTGGGAAAAGGGGACTTGCCTATCTTGGGAAGACTTATGTGACAATGGGAAATTATACTTCTCTTTCGAATCCTATTTATATGGATGTTGTTCGGTCACATGTTGTTTTGATTTCTGGTAAGAGGGGTTCGGGTAAATCCTATACAATTGGTACGATGGCCGAGGCACTTTCTAATCTCGGTGTTGAGGAATCTGGGAATATTGCACCATTGATTTTTGATACGATGGGGATTTTCTGGACGATGAAATATAAAAATGAGAAGGATAGAGATTTGTTGGATGAATGGGGGTTGCAGTCGAAGAATATTCCTATGAAAGTTTTTGCGCCGTTTGGTTATTATCAGGAATACAAGGATAAGGGGATTGAAGTTGATGCGGAGTTTGCTCTTAAAATTAGTGAGCTTGAGCCTGCAGATTGGGTGACGCTTTTTGAGTTGACTTTCACGGATCCTATTGCTGTGACAGTTGAGTCTGTGATTAGCGAGCTGAGGGAAGCAAAGAAGAGTTTTAGTTTTGAAGAGATTTATGATTTGATTAATCGAGCTGAAAATGTTTCTCAGGAAACTAAGAATTCTGCGATGGCCTTGTTTGATGCGGCGAAGACTTGGAAAGTTTTTGATGAAAAGAAGGGGACGACAGTTCGAGAATTGATTACTGCTGGTGAGACGACGGTTATTGACTTGTCGATGTATGCTTCGCTGGGGGCTTTTAATGTTCGGGCTTTGATTATCGGGTTGGTTTCCAAGAAAATTTTTAATGAGCGAATGTCTTCGCGTAAGGATGAGGAGATTCAGGCGGTTCAGCATGGTGCTAATTATATGAGGTATCAGGTTGTTCGAGATATGCCTTTGGTTTGGATTTTTATTGATGAAGCTCATGAATTTTTGCCGAGAGAAGGTAAGACTCCAGCTACGGATGCATTGGTTCAATTATTAAGGGAAGGTCGACAGCCAGGAATTTCTATCGTTATGGCGACGCAGCAGCCAGGGAAGATCCATACTGATGCGATGACTCAATCTGACATTGTTCTTTCACATAGGGTTACTGCGAAGTTAGATGTTCAGGCCTTGAATGATATTACTCAGAGTTATTTGTATGAAAGTATTTCCGATAAACTTAATGCGTTACCTCATTTGAAAGGTTCGGCGATTATTTTGGATGATAATTCTGAGAGGATTTATCCTATGAGGGTTCGGCCGAGATTCACTTGGCATGGTGGTGAAGCTCCAACGGCTATTAAGAAGATTGATGATGAACTTTAATTTTTGATTTCTAACATTTATTTCTTGATGAAAAATTTCTTATGTGCAAAAGCACACTGCGAAAATTTTTCATACTACGAACTAAATTGCTATAAATAAAAAATTGTTTGCAGACTTTAGTATAATAATTCTTTTAAAGGGTTGAGAGGTAGAGTTTTATGGGATTACATGTTCAGGAAATGACGCGAAAGTATGTTAAGGATTCTTTGACTGGCGTGCTTGCTTCTAATGGTTATATTGCTCAGAATTATCGTGGTGATTTGGATACTGAAACCTTGGAAAATATAGATTCTCTTGGCGTCTATGAAGTGGCCTTTGATCTTGGGGATGAGCTCGATATGACTTTTTCTGATAAAGATCTCAAGAAGATGTTTGGTTCTTTTGAGATGAATGCGGAAACGATTATGAATGGAAATCGTAATAATGTTCGGGCTTCGGATGTTATAGATTATGTTTCTGAGAATTTTGTAGAACAACGAAATTTATAAATGGTTTTATTTTGGTATTCTCATGAGTTTTAAGGACTATGTTCAAGCAGAGGAAAGATTTAAGGAAAGTTTACTTCCCTGTAACAAGTCTGAGGTATTGGCTGAAGAAATTTATAAATTTATAAGGTCTTATTGTGAAGGGCCTGTGTCTACAGATAAAGTTGAAGATTTATTGAGGGGTCAGGGGTTTACAAGGATTCCAGATAAGATAATTAATCCTGTGGAAGGTTATGTTTCTTCCCTTGGTCGAAGAGATATTGGGATTGATATTTATAGGATTGAGCATACTATAAATCTACAGAATGCTACCCCCCCCTTAGAGTTTGGAGAACCTTTTGCAAGGATAAATATTTCTGCTCCAAATTACCTTGGTCAGAAGGATTTTGATTAAAATTCTATTTAACTTTGAAGATTGCTTGCCAACGATATGCGTAAGGTCCGATGTCTCCCGCTTTTCTAATTGAAATTTTCCCAATTTTCCCTTTTGTATCTCTTTTGATTTCTTTAAGAACTTCTTCTTTTGTTCCAAAGCCATGATAGAAGATTGTTGTCCCTTTTTTGGAAAGCTTAAGCGCGGTTTTTAGGAAAGTTTCTTTTAGATTTGGTCGAGGCATTAGGATGATGTCTTGTTTTTCTTTTATTTTTGTTGGAAGTTTTTTTGCATCGCCGTTTATTAGTTGGATATAGTCTTGGAGTTTGTTTAATTTTATGTTTCTCTCAGATTCTTTGTTTGCTTTTTTATTAAGTTCATTTGAAATTATTATCGCTTTCTTTTTTGCTTGTTTTAGTTTTTTTGCGATGACGATAGGATAAGGAGAAATTCCTGCGAACATAACAAGAATCTTTGAGTCTTTCTTCGAGAGTTTTGTTACTTGATCTGCAATAACTTTCCTTTCATTTGATAATCTTGGAGAGAAATAGGATTCGTCTACATTGAATTTGAAAGTGCATTCGTTTTCTTTATAAGTTGCTTCTTTAGTTTTAATGCCTGTGAGATGTTTTGTTTTCATTGTTCGAAGTTCTCCTGAAAAACCTGTAGTTTTTTCTAGGACTGTTTCGACTCCCTTGTGCTGTTTCAGGAATTTCATTGCCTTTAGTTTTTTTGTTAGCCAAAGAGTTCGCTTCGGGAATTTTAGAAGGGCGATGTTTCCGACTATGTCTTGAGGTATTTTTTTCATAATTATGTAATGAAAGCAAATATATAAAAAGGTTTGTGATTATATTTTATTGAGGTGAAAATGTTATCAGATATTCCTAAGAGTTTAGAGAAAGTTTCGGGTGTTGATTTAGATAAGGAGATACTTCGGGTGGGAATGATTGCGGAGCTTGATGCGATTTCTATATATGAGCAGATGGCTGCAATGACTGAAAATTCTGACATTAAAAAAGTTCTATTGGATATTGCTAAGGAGGAGAAAACTCATGCCGGAGAGTTTGAAGAATTATTAAAAAGATTGGATAAGGAATATTCTGGGGAACTTGAGGCAGGTAAAAAGGAAGTGGAGGAAATGACTAATGGTTAAAAAGAAAAAGGGTATAGCTGGTGCGAAGAATCTTTGGTTTCGTAAAAGGGTGGGGGCTGAAGTGAAAAAAGGTTCCTGGGGATTTATTCCAGTCAATTGGAAGGGGTGGTTGGCGCTTGCGGTTTTGATAATTATTAATGTTTTTGCTGCATTGTATCTTGAGTTAGATGTTTTAGAAGGAAGAAGATGGGCTAAGTTTGGAGTAGTGTTTTTACTTTCCCTTTTAGTATTTATTCTAATTTCAAAGAATAAGACACAAGGGGTCCGTGATGACATCTAGGGGACAAATTTGGAAGTGTAATGTTTGTGGTAATATTATTGAAGTTCTTCATGAGGGTGCTGATTCATTAGTTTGTTGTGGACAGCCGATGAATTTACAAGAAAGTAAGGCTGAAGAGGAAGGAAATGAAAAACATAAACCGATTATTGAGGCTGATGGTGGGGGGGTTGTTGTGAAGGTTGGAAGTGTTCCTCATCCGATGGAAGATAAGCATTATATTGAATGGATTGAAATTTCTACTGTGGAGGGGACTGCTAAGAAATTTTTAAAGCCGGGCGATGAGCCAGTTGCCAAGTTTCCTGTGAAAGTTGATATTTCTGAGGTTAAGGCCAGGGCTTATTGTAATGTGCATGGATTGTGGAAAAGTTAATATTATATAGGGTAAAATCTTGTTTTTTTGATGACTCATAGGTTTTTGGGGCACACTGCCGATGTCAAATTTCGGGCGGAAGGTTCGACGATCGAGGAGATGTATAGTTCTGCAGCTGACGCTTTGAATGAGACGATTAGAGGAGATATTAAGATTCTTGGACAGGAAGAAAAAAGTTTCGTTGTTGAAGGTCCTGATCAGGAAGTTTTACTTTACAATTTTCTTGAGGAGTTTTTGTTTATGTTAGATGCGAAGGAATTTTTGGTTTCAGAGATTAAATCTTTAATCGTTGGGAAGGATAAGATTAGCTGTGTTGTTTCAGGGGATAGCGCGGAGAATTATATTTTCACGAATGATGTCAAGGCTGTGACCTATAATGAGATGGTTATTGGCGAAGGGCATGGGAAATTTTTCTGTGAAGTTGTTTTGGATGTATAACTTCAATTAGTATTGAAGTTTTAACCAGATTTATAAATGAGATTTTCTTAGGGTAATTATGAATAAAAAAATTATTTTTGGAATAATTTTTCTTGCTTTAGTTGTCGCCTTAATTTTTATTTTTCCTAAGGGTCTTGTGCCTGCAAATGTTATTGCTGAAGAATTGGATGATAGCCAATCTACTTTGGAAGGAGTCAGCCAAGTCGTTGATGGAAATAATGAATTTGCTTTTGATTTGTATGATGAGTTAAAGAGCGAAGAGGGTAATATGTTTTTTTCACCATATAGTATTTCTACTGCTTTGGCGATGACCTATGAGGGTGCTAAAGGTGATACTGCTAAGCAGATGGAAGAAGTTTTACATTTTCCAGAAGAGGATATTTTAAGACAATCTAATTTTGCGAGAATTCAGAATATCTTGAATAAGAAAGATAAGGAATACAAGTTGCACACCGCGAATGCTTTGTGGTTGCAGAAGGATTATTCTTTTTTAGATAGTTACTTGGGTGTAACTGGAGATTATTATTATGCTGAACAAAATGAGCTTGATTATATGAATAAAAATAAAGAAGCTGTTGATACTATTAATGGTTGGGTAGAAGATGAAACTGAAGGCAAGATTAAAGATATTATCTCAGAATTAAGTACTGATACTAGGTTGGTTTTGACAAATGCGATTTATTTTAAAGGTGACTGGTTGAAGGAATTTGATAAGGACGATACAAGGGAAGCAGATTTCAATATGGGTGAGGGTAATGTAAAGGTAGATATGATGTATCAGAAAGAGGATTTTAATTATGCTGAGACTGACGAGCTTCAAGTTTTGGAGATGGATTATAAAGGTGAAGAATTGTCGATGATGGTTTTGCTTCCTAAGGAAAATTATAGTTTGAGCGATGTTGAGATTAATAAGGATAATATAGAAACGTGGAGTTCTAGTTTGGTTGAGGAAGAGGTGAGAGTTTATTTTCCTAAGTTTGAATTTGATACTAAATATTTCATGAGGAAAACTCTTACAAGTATGGGGATGACTGATGCATTTTCAGGTAGTGCTGATTTTTCTGGGATGAATGGTAATCAGAATCTGTTTATAGGTAAAGTAATACATCAGGCTTATGTTAAGGTAGATGAGAAGGGAACCGAAGCTGCAGCTGCAACTGTGGTTGTTATGGAATTAACTTCTGCGGGGCCTGGCAATCAAATTGTTTTTAAGGCAGACCATGAATTTGTATTTTTAATTAAGGAAAAGTCAACTGGGCAAATTTTGTTCTTAGGGAAGGTTGTTAATCCTAACGAATAATTATTTAATCTTGTTGTTCTTGGTTATATAATGGAATTAGATCTGAGTGAACTTGATGCGATAGTTTTGGATCAGGAGATTGGAGCAGCTATAAGGAGAGGTCCGTTTCTTTTGGCTCTAGAGAAATTTGTTGATCTGTTAAATAGTGGGATGGCGCGAGATGTTGATTTGAATAATTTGACTCATCAGGGAAGTAAGGATTATTTTCATATTTCGAGTTATAAGGGAATTGGTTTTTTATCTTATGGTCCCAATCAGATTTATGATGAATAATAACCTTTATTAGTTCTGTTTTCAATTAATTTTTATGGATTTGAAGAAAATTAGCGACGTTGAGTGGGAGATTCCTGCCGAAGGCGATATGAATGTTCCGGGAAGGATTTTTGCTAGCGAGGAGCTTATGAATTTGATTAAGGACGATAAATCTCTTGAGCAAGTTATGAATGTTGCGAAGTTGCCCGGGATTTTGAAGGCGTCGTATGCGATGCCGGATATGCATCAGGGTTATGGTTTTCCTATTGGTGGCGTCGCTGCTTTTGATGTCGAGACAGGTGTTATTTCTCCTGGGGGAGTTGGTTATGATATTAATTGTTCGGTTAGATTATTGAAGACGAATTTGAAAGCTTCGGATTTAGTTGGGAAAGAAAAAGAGATTGCTCATTCACTTTTTAGAACTGTTCCTTCGGGGGTTGGTCGCGGAGGTGATTTGAAATTAAGCGATAAGGAATTAGATGAAGTTTTGATTGGTGGCGCGCAATGGGCTGTCGAGAAGGGTTATGGAAGTGATAATGATTGGAGGCATATTGAGGAAGAAGGGAAACTTGGCGGTGCTAATCCTAAGGATGTGTCGGGTCGGGCTAAAGGTCGAGGCCGGGGACAGCTTGGTTCACTTGGGGCAGGGAATCATTTTCTTGATGTGTTGGTTGTCGACGAGGTTTTCGATAAAAAGGTTGCGAAAGTTTTTGGTTTGGAATTGGGACAGGTTGTGATGTTGATTCATTGCGGTTCTCGAGGACTAGGACATCAGGTTGCTTCGGATTACATTAAATTTATGGACGAGGAATATGGACATCCGGATTTTGATAGGGAGTTGGTTAATGCTCCAATTAAAAGTGAATTGGGTAAGAAGTATTTGTCGGCTATGAATTGTGCTGCGAATTTTGCTTTTGCTAATAAACAGATTATTACTCACTTTGTTCGAGAAGATATGAAGCATTACTTTCCTGATTTTAAGGCTGATGTGGTTTACGATATCTGTCATAACATTGCTAAGTTTGAGAAGTTTAATGGGAAAGAAGTTTTGGTCATGCGGAAAGGAGCGACGAGAAGTTTTGGTCCGGGGCGTGAGGAGATTCCAAAGGATTATAGAAAAGTTGGGCAGCCTGTTTTGATTCCTGGTTCGATGGGGACGCCAAGTTATGTTTTAGTAGGGACTAACGAGGCTGAGGAATTGTCTTTTGGTTCAACTGCTCATGGGGCTGGTCGAGTTCGAAGTAGGACTGAGGCTAAGAAGAAGATGAGTTTTGAGGACGCGGAGAAAGATATGGCAAAGCGTGGAGTGTTTGTTGAGTTTGGCGGGCAGAAAGGAATGATTGAGGAGTCGCCATTTTCGTATAAGGATATTGACGAAGTTGTTCGAGTTTCAGACGAAGCAGGGATTGGAAAGAAGGTTATCAAACTCGTTCCGAAATTAGTTATTATTGGGTAATTTTATAAAGATTAATTTGTTGAGAATGTTATGAAGAAGTTGTGGTTGGTTTTGATTGTTGGAATTTTTATGATGGGTGTGGTTAGTGCCACAATGCCAATTTCTAGTTGTCAAGAATTACAGGATATAAATAATAATCTGACTGAGGATTATTATTTGACTGAGAATATTGATTGTTTTGGTTTTGGAAATTTTGAGCCAATTGGAAATGCTTCAAATCAATTTGAAGGTTCTTTGGATGGAAAGGAATATAAAATAAATGATTTGACTATTCGGGGAGAGGTTGGAAACTCCACCGGTCTTTTTTCTCATACTGCCCATGGTTCAGAAATTAGAAATATTAAATTAGAAAATGTTGATATTAAAGGATATAAGGAAGTTGGTTCTTTAGTTGGTTATAATTTGGGTAATGTCCGAAATTCTTATGCAAGGGGGAGTATGGTGACTTATGGATTACCAGATTCTCAAAGTTCTGGAGGATTAATTGGAGTTAATGCTGGGTTAATAAAAAATTCTTATGTAGATATGCAAATTCATTTTGGTGGAGGTAGTTATATGGGGGGTTTGGTAGGCACAAATCTAGATGGCGGGAATATTTCTTATTCATATTCAAAAGGTACAATAACAATTTCTCAAGAGTCTGAGTCTGATTGGAGTGACTATTATGGAGGGTTGGTTGGATATAGTTATGGTGGAATAATTGAAAGGTCTTATTCGGATATGGATTTATCTGGACGAGGATCTTATGTTGGAGGTTTAGTGGGAAGATGTTTAGCAGATCCTGGATCTCCGGGGACTTGTATTATAAATGAATCTTATGCTACTGGAGATATTCTGAAAGATATTCTGAATGGGGATATTCTTGCGATAGCGGGAGGATTTTTAGGTATGCATGATGGGGATGTTTATAATTCTTATTCACGGGGGAAAGTAGATATAAGTAATAGGGCGGGAGGTTTTTGTGGATATCTTTCTCATGGATATCTTTCTGCAACATATTCAACTGGAGATGTTGATTCTGGAAGTATTCCAAGGGGAG
>Ga0208904_1000312_pt1 | contig 42425 bp, 29 predicted proteins | sample AntAceMetag02UKB_FD_184774 | JGI IMG/M metagenome (GOLD analysis project Ga0208904, IMG submission 184774) | Saline lake microbial communities from Ace Lake, Antarctica - Antarctic Ace Lake Metagenome 02UKB (SPAdes) (version 2) | ecosystem: Environmental > Aquatic > Non-marine Saline and...
TAATATCACGAGGATTAACTGTATCAGCTTTTAATTGTTGTATATATTCTTTTATCTGTTTAGCAGGAACTCTAGTACAATGTTCAAAATAACTTATTATTAATTCATCTGGAATACTCATCACCTTACCAAACATATCATTTGCTTCGTCAAAAATATTTATAGTATTTCCCCAGCTAGAACTCATTTTTCGTCCATCTCGACCTAAAATAAGGTTCATCATCAAAATATCCTGTGGTTGTTGTTTATAATATGACTGTAATGTACGTCCAGCTAAAAGATTAAATCTTTGATCAGTGCCTCCTACCTCTAGGTCTGCTTTAACAACGACACTATCATATCCTTGCATTAAAGGATATAACAATTCTCTCAAAGAAACTCTCTTGCCAAGCTTTAACCTTTTTCTTATATTTTCTCTACCTATAAATTCTGCTAGAGAAAATTGATTTGCTTGACTCCCAATTTCAGTATATCCTATTTTCTTTAACCACTTAGAATTAAAATATATTTCTGTTTTTTTGGCATCTAATATTTTTTCAACTTGCTTGATATATGTTTTAATATTTTTTTTGATTTCTCCTTCTGAAAGCATAGGTCTCTCACTCTCTTTGTCGGAAGTATCTCCAATTTCTCCTGTAAAATCACCAATTATAAATATAATCTGATGCCCCAAATCTTGAAAATCTTTTAATTTCAAAAGAACAACTGCTCGACCAATATGAATATTGGGGCTGGTAGGATCAATACCTAATTTTATTCTTAACTTTTCTCCAGACAACAAACGTTTCCTTAAATGAGCAATATCAATCACTTCATTGACTCCACGGGTTAATAATTCCTCTATTTGTTCTTTTGTAATTTTAGTTTTCATGTTTAGAAAATAAATATAATAACAAAATATTTAGGATGGCGGAGAGGGAGGGATTCGAACCCTCGAGAGCATCTCTGCTCTACTGGTTTTCAAAACCAGCGCAATCGACCAGACTATGCGACCTCTCCCGATTCAATAAAAATCTTTAATTTTAAATGGCGGGACATTAAGCTTGGCGGAGAGGAAGGGATTCGAACCCTCGGTACGGTTTAACCCGTACAACAGTTTAGCAAACTATCCCTTTCGGCCACTCAGGCACCTCTCCTCAACATAACTACGCCAAACGTTTATATAATCCCAGTATACCCTCAAATTGCCAAAAAGTCAAATTCTGATAAAATCAATGACATGAATAACCTTGAAATGCCCGTTTCTGAATTAAATCGTGTTGGTAAGACAACTGCGACTCAATTGAAAAGAATAGGCATCAAAACTCTCAAAGATTTGTTAACACATTATCCTTTTCGCTATGAAGATTATAGCCAAATATTAACTATTGAAGAATTTAAAACACAAAAAACTGGCACTATTAAAGCTAAAGTTAATTTAATAGCTAATCGTCGCTTTTTTCGCAAAAAGATGATATTAACTGAAGCGATCGTTTCCGATAAAACTGGATCTTTGCAAATTGTTTGGTTTAATCAAGGATTTTTAACTAAAACTATAAAATCGGGACAAGAAATATATTTAGCTGGCAAAATTGATAATGCAAATCACGGATTACAATTAATAAATCCCTCTTATGAAATTTGCGCCAACCAAAAACCAATACATACCGGAGGTTTAATACCTATTTATTCTAGCACAACCCGTTTAACCCAGAAACAAATTCGTTTCTTAATGAGTCAAGCTTTGAAAATCAATAATGATATACAAGATTGGCTTCCCATGCCTATCAAAAATCAACATCGACTTATTAACCTATCACTTGCCCTTAAACAAATACATTTCCCCGAAAATCAAAAAATGTTGAAACAAGCGCAAGAAAGATTGAAGTTTAATGAGTTATTCTTGTTTCAATTAAGAAATCAGATCGTTCGTGAAAGAATAAAAAAAGAAAAAGCGCCTTCCATAGAATTCAAATTGAAAGAAACAAAAAGATTTGTTAAAAGTTTACCCTTTAAATTAACTAATGGGCAGAGAAAAACCTCTTGGGAAATTATTAATGACCTAAAAAAAGGAAATAAGATGAATCGCTTATTAGAAGGAGATGTAGGTAGCGGAAAAACAATAGTAGCTGTCATATCCTGTCTGAATGTTGTTCTAAATAATTATCAAGTTGCTTACATGGTTCCTACTGAAATTTTAGCCAAACAACAATTTCAAAATATTTCCGATCTATTAAAAAAATTTAAAGTTAAAATTGGCCTTCTCACTCGAACAAATGCTCTTATTTATGATCCCAAATTACAAGAAAATATTAAAATAACAAAACCAAAATTTTTGAAAAAAATATCTAGCGGAGAAATCAATATTATCGTTGGAACTCATAGTCTTATAGGACCAAAAATAAAATTCAAAAATCTTGGACTGACAATTGTAGATGAACAACATCGTTTTGGGGTTAAACAACGCCATAGTCTAACTAAATTACAAAACGAGAGTAAGCTTTTTGCTCATTTTTTATCTTTAACTGCCACTCCTATTCCGCGTTCTATCGCCCTAACCCTATATGGCGATCTTGATTTATCTATTATTGAAAAGATGCCTCCTGGACGAAAAAAAATTATCACAAAAATTGTCGATTCTGGTGAAAGGATAGATACTTACCAATTTATCAAAGAAGAAATTAAGAAAGGAAGACAAGCATTTGTTATTTGTCCATTAATTGATCCCTCCACTTCGTTAATTTCGAATTACAATCAAACTGATGAATTAGGAACAAAATCTGTTAAAGAAGAATATGAAAAACTATCTAAAGAAATTTTTCCTGATTTAAAAATTGATTTCATTCATGGAAAAATAAAAAATGAAGAGAAAGAAAAGATCATGAAAGATTTTAACTCCAATAAAACTAAAATCTTAATCTCTACTACTGTAGTTGAAGTTGGAATTGATGTTCCTAATTCAACAATAATGATTATTAAAGGAGCAGAACATTTTGGTTTAGCTCAATTATATCAATTAAGAGGTAGAATCGGGCGTGGTTCAGATCAATCTTACTGTTTTTTGTTTGTTGAAAACGAAGGACCAAAAACAAAAAAAAGGCTAGAAGCCTTATTAAAAGCAAAAAATGGTTTTGAATTAGCTCAAAAGGATTTAGAATTACGAGGCCCAGGAGAAATTTTTAGTACCGAACAATCCGGTTTCTTAAGTTCTCTAAAAATTGCTAAATTAACTGATATGGAATTGATTCAAAAAACTAAATCAGCAGTTCAAGTAGTTATGAAAAATTATCCTAATTTAATAAAAAAAGTAAAAAAATCTATCAATATGATACATTTAGAATAATTATTACTTTGAATTTTTTTCTAATTCAATGACTGCTTCCTTCAGGTTTTTAACCGGAAGGATTTCTTTCTTGTCAGACAATTTTAAATCTAATGGACAAATTATCTTAGTAAACCCCATTTTCAAACATTCTTGTATTCTTTTATCAACAAAGGAAACACTTCTAATTTCTCCTGCCAAACCAACTTCCCCAAAAACAGCATAATTTCCTTGAATAGGCTTATTTCTAAATGCGGAAATAATAGCCAGAGAAACACCTAAATCAATGGCAGGTTCCTTAACTTTTAAGCCTCCAGCAATATTGATATGAATATCTTGATTATTTAAATTTAAATTAAGTCTTTTTGTTAAAACTGCAACCAAAAGACTTAAACGACTTAAATCAAAACCACTGCTTTTTCTTTGAGGATAACCAAAGTTTGTTTTAGAAACTAAAGCCTGAACCTCAACCAAAAAAGATCTGCGACCTTCAATAACAGAGGTTATAATTGATCCACTTATTTCCGGATTACGATTTGCTAGAAAAATCTCAGAAGGATTTTTTACCTCCATTAATCCTTTTTCTTTCATGTCAAAAACTCCAATCTCTTGAGTTGAACCAAACCGATTTTTAATTGCTCTTAAAAAACGAAAATGCTGATTAGCATCACCATCAAGATAAAGAACAACATCAACTAAATGCTCTAATGCTTTTGGGCCAGCTACTGAACCTTCTTTTGTCACTTGACCTATAATCAGAATGATTGATTTAGTAGCAATAGCTACCTCTCTTAGCTTAGAAACAACAATCCTAATTTGGTTAACATTTCCAGCTGCGGTGGATAAAAGATGAGATGAAACTGTCTGGATAGAATCAATAACAACCAAATGAGGTTTATTTTTTTTAATTGTTGAGACAATAACATCAATATCTGTCTCTCCTAAAAATCCCAAATTCGTGGTTTCAATACCTAAACGTTTAACTCTAGATTGAACTTGCGAAAGCGATTCTTCGCCACTAACATAAAAAACAGGATGATCAGAAAACTGACCAACAATTTGAAGAGCAATGGTTGACTTGCCGATTCCTGGTTGACCACCCAACAAAATCAAAGAAGAGGGAACCATTCCTTCTCCTAGAACTCTATCTATTTCTTCTATTTTTGTTTTCAATTTTGGAAAATCTCGATCTTCTATTTGATCAAACTTTACTAGACCATCATTACTAGATTTTTGGTTGTTCTGCTTAACTAAATTAACCGAGCTTTGCTCGGTAATTGATCCCCAGGCGCTACATTCTGGGCATTGTCCCAACCATTTAGGGAATTGACTATTACATTTTGAACAAAGAAATACACTCATAATGATTAGGTAATTAGGTACTTGAGTATTATCTAAACACCCAATCTTTTATTTCAACTGTATATATCTCAAACGATGACTATCTGCATCTGTAAAATATAGGAAATCTTCATCCTCGGAAACATAAATACTTTCAACATTATATCCTCCCATAGCCCCTTCAGCTAAAAAGGAAATGCCACCCGTCTCAGTGTTAATCTTATAAAAATCATCTCTAATTCCTTCTGCCAATTCTTTCACTAACCCAGCACCTTCCGGCAATTCTTTGGGAACTGCGCAATACAAGGAGCTACCATCATTGTTAAAAATACATTTATGAGCCCAAGTAACTAAATTAAGAACTTTCTTATTAGCTCCTGGATTATCTATTTGGCCATCAACAATATAGAGACGAGGTTGGTAATCAAATTCTGCCGAATAAACACTATAAACAAGTTTATTGCCTTGCGGAGACCATTGGGGCTCAAAATCGCGACCATCAATGATTAAAGATTTAAAATTTTCATTATTTTGACCAATCAAAAGCATATCCTGCTCCCAAGCTCCTCGTGGACTACCAGTAGCCGAAAAAGCTATAACTTGATTATTTGGAGACCAACTCATGGTAACTTTATCCGCATTGTCTCCTAAATGCTCAATTGGTTTAGCCTGACTTCCGTCGGCAGAAGAAATGGAAAGCCAATTATTCTCAGGATATCTACTAGTAGCTTTGAAAGCAATTCTATTTCCTGCAGGTCCCCAAGAAAAGTCTTCCCAGTTATTGGGTAAAGTATATTGCTTCTTTTTATTAAAATCATACATCACTTTGAATCCATCTGGATATTCAATAATTGCTCTATCTTTGCTGGGAGCCCAATTAACACTTTGGACATTATAAAAAATCTGATCACTCATTAAGGTTTTGTTGCCTAAATAGTCCGTCTCGTAGAAATAACCTGTTTTAGGGTCATAATAAATGCTGGTATCTCCATTGGCACTAATCGTCGCTGCCATAACTGGATCTATAATTACTGGGCTCACCCAAGTTTTTCTCCCTTGAGCAACTTCATCAATTTGCGCAGCAATTATCTCAGCTTCTATCAAAATTGCTTCTGTAGGCAATAAATCTTCTTCGGGCCATTCAATAAGCGGTAAATCCTGTTGAATCCTTTCGCTGACGGTCATTCTTTCCCATTCTCCTCTACTAACAGGCAAACGAGGTAAAACTTCCGCAACAGGTTCTACTACTGGTTCTACCGCTACTGGTTTCTTAAAAAAGACAAGATACAAAAGAAAGGCTAAAAGTAATACTAGGATTATAAAACCAACAATTATTAAAATTTTTTTAGTTTTTTCAGTCATATTATAATTAGTTAAAAGATTAGAACCCCGTAAAGTCGCTTTGCTCCCATGGGGCAAGCATTGGAAGTCTGTTGAAGTCCGACCTCAACAACATTTGGTCAATTTTTTGCCAAATTGCAAAATTGCCGTTAAAACCCACTCTGAGACAGGACTTCAGAGAGGGGACAGTCCCCTTCAGAAATTTAATAAATAATTATTTTAATTAGGGTTGTTCACATTTTGACTCAACTGAATTCCAGTGACATTTACTACAAAACGTTTCAGCCCCAGAACACTCCCATGGGTCTAACCCAACACAATTTGTGCCTGCAAGTTTATCACAACACTCATTAGGATTGACTTTAGTATATCCTATTAGAAATTCACCTGAACAAGTTTCTGAACCATTAAAATGAACAGAAGAGGCGTCATTCCCTTTCTTGCAACAAAAAAGACAAAAAAGATATGTGTCTACTACAACTTCACTAAAAAAGGCTGAAGCGTGACTATCTTTGCTCGCTCCTTGTATTTTTAATCCGGTAAATTCATTGTTGGCATTGAATTGAGCTTCAGCCCGAATTCCCACCTGACGCTCTTTAATATATTTAAGAAAATCTACAGAAGGGTCTTTATCTTTGTTGACACGACCCGAACACAGACAAGCACTCCAAAAATTATCAAAATCAGATTGACATTCTGAGTCACTATCAATCGAAAACCTCTTCTTTACTCCATCTAGCTTTTCAAATGCGGCAAAATTATTAGCAACATCACACTCTCTCGCCGAAACATAATCTTCGCGACGACCTAATGTTATCTCCACAGAACGAATGTCTGATTCTTTAATTACCTCATCTATCCCCATATCATTCATTGCTTGGTAATTTTTAACATCTAATTCATCGTCATGAAGGTCAAAACAATTATAATAATTCAGCCAAGCATAAGCTTTGACCCCACCATCACATCTTGTTTCAGAAATATTCAAATCCACATAATCTATATCTTCCAAATCTAAACTCCGCAGATGTACTAAAGATGGATTAACAAAGTTAAGAAGAGAATAAGCTCCTACCGCCAAAAGCAAACCAATCAAAGAAGAACTGATACGTGACCTTGCCTGACCAATAGCAGAAGCATTCCCAGCTGCAATCATCCATTGAAAACCAGCAATCATAATCATAATTACAGCAATAATAGCAATGGCGGTCACAGACCATTTATAAATTGCTATCATATAATCAATAAATGACCTACCTGTCACTTGAATTTTTTGTCCTGGTTCAATATCTTGACCATCAATCTGCTGTCCTGGAATTTTTATTTGAGGCGTAAATATGACATCCTTGTCTTCTACCATATCCCCTCCTGAGGCCATTACTGGAGAAAAACTAAATAATAAAAAGAAAGATATTATGGATAAAAAATATATTTTGTTTCTATTAATCATATTGAATTTAATAAAATTTAAATAAATATTTTAAGTAATGGATTCTCTGAGAATATAGCAATAATCAAAGAAATTAACCAAACTAAAGCAATTAAAAGCATAAAAATGATAAAATCTATAAATAAAACTAGAAAAATTTCTATTTTAGACAATCCTGGAATTACTTTCAATTTCAATAAATTGCCAAAAAGAAGCTGGGCATTCATAATTAAAAAAGTAATGATTATTCCCACTAAAGATGCTGCCGAAGCTCCATTAATTATTCTATAAATATTCTTTAGTTTCTTTATGGCTTCTTTAGTTTCTTTTATTTTCTTTTTGGCATCCTTTATTTTTTTATCCGCTTCTCCTATCTTCCCTTTAACCCCCCCTTTTATACCTTTCTTTTTCTTTTCCTTTAATTCTTCGGCTTTTTGTTTTCTTAATCTAGAGGTAATAGCTCTGAAACTCCTTGGATTAGAGGGCTCCTGAGCATTTTCCGAGTTATTCCTTTCTTGCTCATTTTTTTGAGTATTCGTCGACAAATTTTCCGGCAAATTTCTTTGTATCCGCGCTTTCTGCTGTCGACGCCAAAGCTTTCTTCTTGTTTCTTGCTCTTGTTTAGCTTTATCAAAATCAGTAGGCATAGAATTTGGTTAATTAGTTGATGTCATTCACTTTCCACTCTTCATTTTCATAAATGAATTCTAAAGTTACCGTTTTATAATCAATTTTCGTTGTCTCTCCTTCTGTTTCTTTTATTTGAACTTGACTTTCAAAAATTGCTTTTTCATTATTAATAAAATCAGACAAGATTATAGATAGTACTTTAGTTTGAATCCCAAAGAAAACATCATTCTGATTAATCTCTTCCATTAATTTAATTTTTATATCTATAGCTAATTTGTCACTAACCTGTGGCAATAAGCTATATAGATTCTCTTGATTGCTATCTGAAGAATAAGTGTTATAGCGTTCTATAAAAAAATGAGCTCTGTTTTCTAATTGCTTCTGAAGGGCAACGAGAGGATCAACAATTTTTTGCTGACTTTCTTTCTCTTCCTCTAAGGATATATCTTCAATAAAATCCTCTTCTATTTCAATGATAATATCTTCTTTGTCTGAGAGCATTAAAATAACTCCAGCTATTAAAAAAACAACAACTATAATTGTAATAAAAATATTTTTTTTACTCATAATAAATTATTAACTTTTTATTTTGTTTTATGCTGTTTAGCAAATTCCCTCTTGGCTTCATTGATCTCTAATAATTGCCTAGGATCAGAGGTTATTAATTGATCCTCTGAATAAGAGGCGACTATCTTGATAGCAGCATGCTTAGAGCCAGCAAAAAATATTCCGTCACCAAGTCCACATTCCAATAATAAATACTTTTCCCCTTCCGTGAGCATAAAAGTTTTAGCCACTCCATCAATAGCTGCCGGTGATTGTTTTAAAAGTAGTTGCAATGCAGAGTTAGTCACAATCGCTCGACCATAAGATGATTCCAAAAAATCATTAACATCTTGAGTAATAGTGGTAACCCCTAAATAATATTTTCGACAACGTTTAACTAAAGCAAAAATAAATTTGGCTGAATCTTCATGTTGCATTAACCACCAAGCTTCATCAATTAACAAAATTCTTTTCTTTAATTTTGCACGAACTATATTCCAAATATAATTAACAATAGTATAAATAGCCATTGGCCTTAGTTCATCTTCAATGTCGCGAACAGAAAAACTAACCAATTGATTTTCCATTTCCACGTTGGTAGGATGATTAAGAAAGCCAGCAAAAGTACCTTCAGTATATTTTCTCAATCTTTCTGCTAAATCGCTTCCTCCTTCCATCCCCTCTAATATTTCTTGTAAATCACTCATAGTAGGGACGCTTACTTCCTTTAAATCACATCCAGGAACAATATCTTTCTTGGCGTAAGTTTCAATCAAAGCTCTATCCATTATAGAATCTTCTTTGGCGCTAAAACCTTTAATGCCTCTTGCATTCTCCTGCCCAATCATAATTCTTAAAAGTCCTTTAATCGTAATAACGCTAGTGCGGATCACATCAGCTGCGCTAATATCTTTATTTTCTGATTTTGGCAGATCAAATGGATTAATTTTGCTCTTAGAAGACAAAGAAATATTAATATAGGTTCCTCCCACAGCGTCAGAAAGGTGTTTATATTCTTGTTCTGGGTCAATGATAATCACATCTGTACCGAACATCATTGATCGCAAGACTTCTAATTTACAAAAATATGATTTACCAGCTCCAGAAGTAGCAAATACAACAAAATTAGCATTAGGCATAGAAAAACGATCGAAAAGAATTAAGCTATTATTATGTCTATTAATCCCATAAAGAACGCCATTATCTGAGGTCAAATCAGCAGATATGAAGGGGAAACTAGAAGCACAAGGAGAAGAATTGATATTATTTAAAACCATCAATTGATCATTAGATAAAGGAAGAGTAGAGTTGAATCCTTGTTCTGACTGATAAAAAATTCTTCGACTATAAATCAATTTTGAAGCTAGAAGACTTTCTGTCTTTTCGGTTAATAAATCTAACTCTTTTTCATTATTTGCATAAACAGTTATATATAAACCAAATTGGAAAAATTGTTCTATACCAGTAGTTAAATCATCTCTTAATTGTTCAATGTCATTGAGTGCGGTTTCTTTTAATGGATCTCGAGGTAAACCTTTCTCTTGAGCAGTACTCATTTCAGCCTGAATATTACCAACTCTATTTTGCAGTTGTTTGAGAACAACGCCTGCCTTAACCGGATAAAAAAACATAGCCACATCCAAATAAGCATTAAAATTGATAACTGGCACAAACCAACCCACAGATATATATCTTGGAAATCCTACCACAAAAATAGTCCTCAAATATCTGCCTCCTAATTGGAGATATTGAGGAGTTACTCTTAATGCTGAAGGAGCAATCAAATCTTGAATCTTAAATTTACCACGTCGATATTTTTCCTCAGTATCAATAAATTCTTGAGCTTTTTTGTCTGACAAAGAAAAAATCTTTCTCTTTTTGTCTTTTTTTTCTTCTATTAAACTATCTGGATTTATAGACATATTATTCTTCTATTTTTAATTTTTCTAAATCTATTAATTTTTGATTCTTAGATTCTACTGGATTGTATATATTATAAAATAATTCAACTAAGCTTTGGGTATCTAAAGGGCTAGTTTTAATACCCATAGAAGAAAGACCAGAAGCAATATTGTCGGTTCTCTTAAAAAGCATTTCCCTATAAGTATCAAATTTTTCCCTCTTAATTTTCACCATAATAGCTGCGCTCAATATATCTGAAAGCCTAGACAAAAATCCTCTCTTTTTGTCGCCAATTGGACTATAGCGAACGATAACATAAAAACGACGACTCATTATCTCTCCCAAATCTATTAATTCTTTGATAAAATCACGATAATCCGTAGTTTGATTTCTAAGAAGCTCATTTGTTTGATTCTGTCGTAAAATATTTAATTCATTAACGTATGGATCAATATTGAAAGGGCGAGAATGAATGACAATTTGTAAAGGAAATTTTAAAATATTTAAAAAACGAGAATAAGCCTGAATAACAGCTTTTTGCTCTTCTTCGGTTTTGAGAGCAAAATTAACAGAAGACGCGAGTAAAACCGCGCGAAGACTTCCATCTTTTAAAACCAAGCAATCGTTTTTTATCTCTGCAATATCTAAATATTTTTGAGTAGATGCTAAATTAGACATACGTCCTGGTTAATTTGTTAATTAGGTGCTTAGTTAATTAGGATTTTATAAATTCCCGATTACCTAAGTACCCATGTGCCTAATTACCCGTCTTCTCCCTCGTATCTTCCTCCAGTGTCAACTAATAAAGCTATTTGAGAAAGCTTAGAACGAAAGAGGGGCTTACGACGAGTATCTGTTAATTCTGATGGTACTTTTTTCTTTGTTTTCAATTCTTTTTCTTGAACGGGCAAAGATTGTTTGCCCCAAACTCTTAATTTAGGCTTTTTAAGTGTAGTAGAAACATTGAAAAGAAAAAGATGGATTGGTTGATGATTAACTTTAGCGAAAGCCAAACTACCTCCAACTGCAAACAAAATGACTGCTTCAAAAATAAAAAGGGTAAAATCAGCCAATTTAAAACAGACAAAAATTAAACCAAAAGTAACAATTATAATGATTAGTTGACGAGGTGTAATTGGACCTAAAATTTTAGTCTCAACATCAATAAATTGAGGAACTAGAAACTGCATAATAACAACATTAGAACATTTTAAAAGCGGAGGTTCTGATTGAGCTCTACGACTGCATTAAATTCTTCTTCACTTAATGTTTTGCGACTTTCTTTTTGTCGTTCCATAATTGTCTCTTCTACTGATTTGCCTTTATTGATTGATTCTTCTCCAAGCTCCAGATAGAGTTTATTTACTTCTGATTCTTTCCAAGCCTTAATACCTCCCGCTTTTTTAACTAAAGAATCTTCGCCTAATAAATCTATTTTCTCTTTAATTTTAGATATAGCTTCTTGAGGGGTTCCCCACCTTCTCCAATCAATTAGACTTATGCTTCTTAGTTCATTACTTGGTCCATAAATTCTAGGATAACCACTAACGCTCTCTACCATCACTTTATTCGGTTGAGCTAAATTTCTATTCAAAACAGGGCTATCAATAGAAGACACCGGTTTAGTTTCAGGAATTTTTTCCTCCTCTCTTTTTGGTTGAAATTTTTTAATTGCTTCTTCAACATCTTGGATTATTTCTTCTTTTTCTATATCAACTTTTTTTACTTCTTTAACTAATGGCTTTTCATTTTTTTTCTTTAATTTAGAAGAAAGTGGTTTTTCTTTCGGAAGAACTTTGAGCATTTTCGTCTCTATTTTTAATAATCCCTTAACTGGTCTTTTCATTAAAGCCTGAGCTTTTTCTGTATCAATAATTTTTTTTGTGGGAAGAGAAACTGTTTGAGCCTGTTGATCTTCTTTTCGTAAAATTTCCATAATCTTATCAATCATTTCTTGTTCTAATCCTATACCACCAATTTTTGAAGATCTCTTTAAAACAATAACTGTCTCTACAGAACTACGCACATTACGAATAAACGAGAGAATTATATTCTTGAATCTTTTTATTAGAATATCATCTTTTAATTCTAAGCCTGCTTCTTTAACAATTTGATCTATAACGCTATCTACATTTATCTTTCCTTGTGATTCTGTTTTTACTAACTCTGACAACTCATCTTCTGGAATCTCTCCTCCCCATTTTTTGACATACAATAGGGTATTAACTTTTAAATAATCACTCAAGGGCAAAATTCTTTTTTTCAAAATTTCTATTGTTATTTCTTTTGTCTGTTCTTCGCCAAGACCCAAAGGTTTCAATGCTTCAAGTAACTGATCTAAACTAATTTGTTTAAAAACGATTTTACGTAGAATATCAAAGAAAATATTTTTCTGCTGAGCAGACAAATTAAAATCTTCAAAGATTCTCTCATTTATTGTACCAGTCTCATCGCTCCACAAAATATCTTGAATATATTCTGGTAAATCTCTAAATTCTATTGGTATTTTATTACTCATATTCGTATATCTTTATATATTGACTTAATGCCTTCTGCTCATTACAGCATTTTGACGTCCGCATCCAATCTTTCGTCTTTTTCCTTTTGAGCAACTGCCGCTACTGCTTCTTCTTTCTTTTTTCTTTCCTTTCTTGTCTTTTCTGAGAACACATTGAATTCCCAATTTTGCCGAATCTATCTAATAAATCTGTAGCATGCTGGCTATCTTCCTCAGTATATTGACCACTTGTATTTTCTTCCATGTCACTAAGTATATTCGCAAATACTTTCTTAACATCTAATTTCATTCCTTTTACATATTCTTTTACCTGGTCAAAATCTAACTTCAAAATAGCTTGCCCAATTTCTGGCCTCTCTTTCAACGTATCTTTATCTAAAGCTTCCAAGTCTTTTGCCTTAATATCCTTATCGCTAATTCCTTGAGACAAATCATGACTAATGTTCATTCTGTTGGCTTCACTTCTTTCATCTGTTCCTTCGGTTCCATCATAAATTGCCTCCATATTTTTGCCTTTACCTAATTTAATATGTTCCCTTCTTGCCTCTTTTGCTTCCTTGGAATTAGCCTTTCCGCCTTTATTATAATACTTTATTAACTCTTCTAGAGTGCTTAAAACTGTTTTTTCGTTTTCCCCAGTACTTGTAATAACTTCCCTTTCTTTAGTACTTAAATGTTTAATAATGGCTTCTACCACTTTTTTATCTTTTAACGACTCTGGACTAATATTATTTTTGATAAATGAACTGTCTTGATTTTTTATAAATTCATTTGGATTAGATAATTTATCAATACGTCCAGTGGCTTCAACATATTTTTTTTGTTCATCTTCGCTCTTGCCTTTGGGGTCATAATCTTTATATATTTTATCTAATCTCTCTTTGCCCACACTACCCCTAAGATCTTTAATCTCTTTGCCAGATAATGATTGCATGAGCATCTCTCCAAATTTGCCACCAGATTTTGCTATTAAATTATCTAATTTTGTTGTATCCATTTTTGGAATTAGTTTACCCAAATCAATCTTTCCCTCACGGACATCTCCATTAAATCGTTTTGTGTCAGATTCATTTTCGAAATTATTATACTGAGTTTCAGCGACCAAATCAGCATCAGAATTCTTTTTAATATTATTATCAAACTGATCTCTTAATGGTTTGTTCCATCGCATGGATTTTTGTGTGTCTTTTATAATTTGTTCATTTTCGGGTGAAGCTGCTTTAAGCTGACCCGATTCAGCCATCATAATGCCTACTGCTGCTTTTTCAGCAACCGTCCCTACTTTACTTATAACAGTCAACTGGTCCTTATTTTTACCAACCATTCTTTTCTTTGCATCTTCTACTCTCTTCATCTGCTCACCTTGAGCCTCAGAGCGCTCTTTGGAACTTCCAGCCGCAGCCCCTAATTTAAGATTATTCCATGCCTTATCTAATAGTTTCCCTTTGCCACTTTTTAGTCTCTCTTGCCTCGCCTCAGATTTTCTCTTTGCATACTCTATTCCGCCTTTTGTTAATTTTTTCACACCTCCCTTAAACACTTTTTTGTCAATTTTACTACCAAGCTTACCCATACCTTTGCCAGCTAATTTGGTCAAACCCCCTGCCGTTTGACCAACCAATCTACCAGCAGCACCCGCTGTTCCTTTTGCTACCAACTTTCCGGCCCTTACTCCTTTATCTTTAACTTTTTTCAAAATTCCGGCTTGACCAGTGGCGTAAGCTTGCATTTTGCCAACTGCCTTACCAGCTAATTTTCCACCAGCTACACCTAGATTCTGAGCAATTAATAAAGAACCAACTAACATTGCAATAGAAACAACAAATTTAGCGAAATTAGAAGGATTGGCTGCTTCAGATATTGAATTATCGGACAAATCAACATTTTGTGCTGCAATTTCGTTAGTATCAACAGGAGTTTGAGGAATAATAGAACTCTCACTAGCCACAGCGAAAGAAAGCCAGATAAAGAAAGCCATTACTGGTCCAACTATCAACTGATTAGTGAACTTTTCCCACCACATATTACTATAGCTTTGACCCTTCCCCGGAAATATATTTAAAACGAAAACTAGAGGGGACAAAACCACTAAAAGCCAAATTATGACGATTCTAAAAGCTAAAATGACCATCATAATAGAAATAACTATCAAAGAAATAACTATTAAAATTAAAGCGAAGATAGAACCAGTAAAAGCGCTATAACCCCCTGATTGTGCGCCCGAAAAATTAAGCCATTTATCCATGCCTAGCATTTGTAAAAAATTGCCAGCAGCAGCGTCCTTAAAAGCTTTAACAAAAGTTAGCATCAATATTTGCGCAACATCAATAAAGAATCCACAAATGAATTTAGAAAAATTAATCAAAACAGCAGCTAATAAAAGCCCACCTAAAGTTCTTTTATAAGAATATTTCTCTACTCTCAAAACAGTACCAAAGGCAATAACAAGAAGAGCAGCAATAAAAAACATATTGCAGAGGTCTCTGACAATTATCCATCCTTTAGAAACAGCGGGTGCGGTGATAAAACTATTATATTGGGCTATCTTAATTAATAATGCTATAACCCAAGTTAAAATTTTTCCTAAAATACTAACAACTTGCATTATTAGCCATCCGAAAATAGCAGAAGCGTCAGCGATAGGATCCCAAGCTAAAGCTGGTTTAGCAATTAAAAATGCGCCCAAGAATATTAAAAACAAAAGAGGCAGAAAAACAAATTTTCTGTTATTTTTATTCATTAAACCGATTTTCTTAAAAAAATTCTTCACTATATTTCTCTACTATTTATTCTTGCCCAGGTCGGACCTGGTTTTGGGGCTCTATAGAGCCAAACTAATTATTACTAATTATTACTAATTATTTGCATTTACTTTAATCACTCCATTATATGGAATGCCTGCGTCTGTGTTATTTTTACAACTCAAGGGATTATTATTAACATCCCAACCAACGTATACTCCTGGATCACCGGCGCACCAACCCCAATTATCTTTAACATAAACTTTGGGTTGAAAACAGCACATATTTAAACAGGCATGAGCTTGCCAACCAGCGCTTCCTTGTCCTTCACAAGTATAAGTATGATTAAAAGAGAAATATTTATCTACGCAGGCGTCAGGCGTCAACCCGAATTCACTACAACCAATTTCTGATTCGCAACATTCTGGACGATGATTCTTGCTAATTACATTATTAAGAATAAAATTTGGCGAATCATCCCAATCAACGCCAATCTCTCTGATAGGCATATGATTTGTGTCAGCCCAGGCATAAAACTTAAGATTTGCAACATAAGGAGATATTTCTGGACCTATTGATCCAGATTCATATTGTCCAATACTAACAGCATTTACGATTCCATTAACCGAAGTTATTGTCGGCGCATCATCTGGATCAGCGCTATTGGTTTCGTTCCAAGAGGATTCTGCAATATTATAAGACATCGCATTCGTATTAAAAGATTTTCTTTCATCAATCTTCATAAATAAATTTTGTAAACTATTTTGGGTATAAACAACATTAGCATCATTTTCTCCACAAGTATCATATACATCATCAACAAAAATTAACCTCCCAGGACTAGTAATGCTTGTCGCGCCATAGTCTGTGCATTCTTGATCGCCATCATGATCCTCATAATAAGAACCGCTTGACCATAATCTATCCGTATATCCGATAGATAAACCTCCATTATAGTTTGGCGTGGCACTAATAAGGTATTTACAACCGCTTTTAAGATAAATATCTATATCACGATAACCACAAGAAGCCCCATTACCAGAGTCATCTCTGCAACAAAAATAAAAACCAATTAAATAATTATCTGAGTCCCATATCGCTTCAACGCTTATACATCCTGCGCCACCACTGCAACCACAAGAATAACTACAACAATTAGTGCTACCTTGCGAATCTTCATCTGCACAATTCCACCAAGGATTAGTTGAATCTGCTGTGAGTTCTTTATTGTCTCTCCAATGACTCCCGCAGACATCTTCCTCATCATTGCCCATTAAGTCTATTTCAATTTTTTCTATTTCATTTTGTTTTATTTGTATTAAAAATCCATAATCATCAACTAAGTCTGTACTAAATCCTTCTGTACCATCAACATGCCTCTTACAATCACCACCAGCATCAACATCTTCAAATGCAGAATAAACATTACCAAAAATAGGATTACTGTCATCGCTTGCACAATACCAGTTCCTAATATTCTCGGGAGAATATCCTGCCGAATAATGTAAATTATAAACATCTACATCTCCTGCACTAGCGCCTGGCCACCAAGTAATACAAGCATTAGTATCTTCCGGCCTTGATTCATCTGGTTCTAAACAAAAACCACGCAAACCAATAACTTGAGTTATCTTGCTTGGCTCAACACATTTATCAGGTTCAGGTTCATCACCTGGATTGCAATCTTCATGATCATCACAACTTTTCCCACTATATTTACAAGCTTTTCTAGGACTAACGTCCCCTATATCAAGATTATAATATTTAGTTAACCCACTATATTGATCGCCATATTCTACTTTCTGATAAGAACCCTGACAATCTGGATAAAGAGAATCAAAATTATCATCCACCCCACTATCACATAAATTAACCTTATTATAATAAGTATCTGCGCCAGATTTAAAAGGAGCATCTTTTTCTGGATAAATACGCGTAGCTTTTTCAATATGCAAACCATCTACTCCTACACCATCTACTCCCATATCATTTGCATCATCAAAATAAGTTAAAGTATATAATCCTGAACTTGTATTGCTTTCGCTTGGGAATAATTTTTCTATTGGATACATATCCAGTATAGAATAACCTGAATAATCCATACCTGACCAAGAAACATCACGCCCGATATATTCATCTTTATCTAAAACGCTTGGGTCAGGGTCAAAAACTACATTCCCGCATTGCGCTTGTTTGCCAGAACCAATTAATTGATCGCAACGCACCCAAGAGTCACAAACCGAACGATATTCGCTAATAGAGCTATCCCATACCGAACGATAACCTGAACATTGCAACCATTCACCACAAACCCTGTCTCTCCTAACTTTAAGAACCACATTACTGTCTCCTTCTCCACCAGTATTTGAACTAACGCTAGATGCTGAAATTGAAATATCCCCTTGAGCTTGACTCAAAGCATAAGTAGAAGCAGAATCGTAAAACAAATTGCCTGATATTGAAGTATCGTTAAATAATATACAACCCTCTTTGGGACCAACCATTCCATTACAAGAAGTTTTATCTATATTAGTATCATTCAAATAATAATAACTACCTTGAGGAGAATTCTGTTCTATTAAAGAAATATTATCTATTCTTGCATCCATTAAATCATCAACATAAGGAACTAAAATTCTAGCATAAATTGCATTATATGGAGCTTTTAATGTAACGGTATGTTTTATCCATTTCCCTTCCGTAGATCCTGATTGTGTAGAAGATGCAGAACCCACTTCGTTGCCATCAATATCATCATATTCAATATAAATTATGCTAGTTCCCGTAGAAATATCACTTACTTTCATCCAAGCTGAGAGCTCATAAATCGAACCTGGTTGTATTTCTATATATTGTCTACCAGCTGAAGTTGAATCACCTGCAGGATGATCAACTCTCCAACAATTTCCACTTAAACAATCTTCTGATTCTAAAGAAAATTGAGTTGGCTCAGCATAAGGAACCCAATCATCAGGAACACCAGTTCCTGTCGCATCTATTTCAAATCCACTATTTAAAACTAAATTTTGCTCAACTGGATTAATAAATTGAGTACATCCATTCTGACTTTCGGGACAAGTCCCAGCAATACTTTCATACAAAGGATCTGTGTTAGAGCGAATACCATAGACAGATCCATATGGTTGATAAGGGAAACCATTTTCTATATAACAAGAATTATCAGTTCCTGTTTTGAACCAACCATTTTTATTCTCTCCATTAATAAAAACATTCTCACGATATTCACAAACATTATCAGTTGGTTCTTTGAAATATACTTGTCCTTCATATTCCTGACACCCCTCTCCTTCTATATTACATAAAGTAGATTGAACTTTATATAAATCAGGATTATTCAATAAATAAATATCTGTAAAGCCAATTGCTTTTTGATTAGAATCAAACTCAGGTAAACCAAATTTTTGGCACCCTTTATTATTTGCTGGACAACTCTTGTCTGTGTCATAAACCCTATAAATCAAATCATCTGCCGGAACAACAATTTCATCATTTTGAGGAGATTCACTATTGAATTCTTCACTAAAAGGTGATATTGAATTTTGGGTATCAATCATAGCTTCGCACCCAACTTCTCCTTCTGGACAAAGACTACTAAATGATTTGAAGTAATGAGCATCATGAGATCTATCCCAATAAGCCTGACAACCTATCATATAGCCTGGGAATATATTTCCTTGAGAATCAATGTCACAAACTTCTGGAGTATTCCAGGAATTTTGAATTAAATAAACACTATCTTGAATTTCGTTGAGATTAATATTATCCAAATAGAATTGACTTGGTCCCTGAATGATTAATTTTTCATCATTTTCCGGTTCCCTATTGAAATAAATTGAACCAAATCTTATCTCTTGCCAATCATTGGAAACAATTGAAATATCATGCGAACCCTCGTCAATAAAATACAAATCATTGCCGAAAGAAGCTATATAGTTTCCACTACCCTTAACCCAAAGCGATAAGGAATAAACTTTTCCTCTAGATCTAATCAAATCATCTACTGGTCTTTGAGCTATATTATTGTCAGCTCTGATAGATTGACTCAAACGATTAATTGATTCATTGCTAATTTCTACATTCTGCCATGGATCAGCGCTAGAAATAAATCTATCTAAAAATAAATTCCTCATATTCCCATAAGTAGATCCTTTATATTCTCGACAACCAACGTCCTGAGATCCACATACCTCTCCCTCTGACTCTAAAGCCATATAAATTGCATCATTTACTTCTCGGCGATATGGCCTACAATCTTTAGAACAAGTGATAGTATTTTTATATAAACGATAATAGATATTGCCCATAGAATCATAGAATTGTCTACAATGAGGGTTGTCTAAATGATCTTCATCACAAAAACCCCAATCAGGATTTGGAGTTGCACTAACTTGAATAGGTCCACCTAAAGATAAATTAGCTTCTAAATAATATTTTTTTAATTGATACCCGCTTGTTTCTTCTCCAACCCAAGTATAATAATATTGACAAGTATCTGCCGAAGCAGGAGAAATTTCATCTCCCGAAGAGTCCACAATTGCCAAATCTTGTTCATTAGTTTTGGTACATTTGCGGACATAAGTATAATATTCCCTTGATTCCCCTCCCTGTGTCAAAATATCTAAATTTGTAAATTCTTCACAACCAGGAGCAGAACACTCTTGCCCTGTTTGCGGAATTAAATTAACCCAAGGATCATCAGGTCTCCCAACAAAATTAGTTGAAGATTCCTCAAAGGTTTCATAACCAACGCAAGCAGAAGGACATAAATCCGAACCACTAACTAAGGCTGGTATTTCTGACATATTATCATTAATAGGAGTATAAAGCTCGCAACCTACATTTCCTGATTCACATTTTTGTACAAAGTTTCCACAATTAACGTCATCGTTACTTTTGTCGCCATCATAACAATTCATCCATCCCATAGCACTTTTTAAATAAGTAACTCCATTAGAACCGTATTCTCTATAGACTGAATTTCCTGTTTCGTTTCTGAGTTGCAATGAATCAACATAAATATCTCCAGAAAGACTAGCAGAAGTAAAGGTGGAAACATTAATATGGTCTATAGATTTTTCTTTATTAGAAGACAAAGATACAGAGACATCTTTCCAATTATTATTGGAAAGCTCTATCAACTTACTATCTGATTGACTATCAGAACAAACAGAATCATAACAAATTTCTAAAACTAAATAATAATCACCATATAACTCACTATTCTTCTTATAATATCCGGAAACAATGAAATCTCCTTCTGATGGAACATTATCTATAGATTGACTAAGTTCCAGAGCATTACCTGCCGGAGGAAGTATCTGAACCACATTACTACCATTTTGAGCTCCAGATGAAGGTAAGATTTGTTTAATAATAGTAGAATCACTAGCCTGCCAACCTAAAGGAGTATCGTCATTTCGAGGAGGAGTTTCAAAACTTCCATTTGATAAAAAATTAACTCCTAATCCTGATTTAATTCTAATAAATTGAGAACAACCTTCATCGGCTTCTCCACATTCTTCAATATGATCACTAAAAAAAGCTACATTTCTAAAATCAGGTCTATCTAAAGAACAAGACAAACCTCCCTCAACTATTGAACAAGAACCTAGTCCATTTGGACAACCATTGTCACCATCACAGGTACAATTACATCCAGCAGAAACGTCACATAAATCTCCAGAAGAACAGGTATATTCTCTCCAGCCAGGGGAAGAGCAGGTCCAATTACCACCTATCCCTGAATATGTTTGATCCCAATTTGAACAATACCACCTACAACCAACATTGCTGGAACTACAATCATCAAAGTCTAAAGTATTAGAAAGATAAGAGGAAATATCTCCATTGCTCTTTTGGGTATAAGAAGTGCAAGTATTATATTGAGAATCACATTCATCGCCACCAAAACGCCAAACATTCTTTTCGCGAGTACAATAAGACCAAGTATCACATTGATTACCGTCTGTTTCATTAATGCAAGTTTTCAAATCCAAACAAGCTTCTTGACGGAAAGAACTATCACGCAAAGGAATAGCTGAATAACCAGTTACCTCACATAAATAACTAGGAGCTTTTAAAACCCAATTAGGATCAATTAAGTTACAAAACTCGCTTTCTCCTGGATCGGAATTACCACAAATACCATCTGATCCTCTTTGACTAAATCCTTCAACTATATCAGACAAAGTTATTCCATTGGTATATTGATTTTCCATAATTACTTCCGTCGCAATTTGCATACCTAAGGGCACAACTCCAATCAAACGCAATTTCTGAACATGACTCTTTGACAATAAGCCACGCGTATCACTGATTATACCTAATCTTTCTTCGGGATTAAGTAAATCATTGTCCATAGCTTCTTGGATAGTTATTCTTTCCTCTACGGCCCGAGCCAGCTTATTATCCAACAAACAATTGAACTGAGAGGTATATTTTTGATCAATACCGCTAGGACAAACCGCAAATTCATCATAGATACTCATTTCATTGCTGGCTTGATTAAGGGGGATTACTTTCATTCCACTTAAAATAGATGTAGTATCTGGATTTGGCGTATCATCTTCGTCGTCAGGGGTCTCAACATTCCCACTATCAGCTCCTGGATTAAGCCCTTTGGTAAATATTCTTTTCATATATTGAGACATAAATGTATTAGCAAAAACACCAACAGCATCAGCAAAAGCCACTCCAGTTGTAGTTACAGCTCCAGCAGTTCCAGCTTTTACAGATTCCCGCGCTTTTTCACTTACAAAAGTAGAAGGTAACTTAACAATGCCAGAAACTTTTGAAACAACTGCGTTCATGCTGCCTTGTATCTGTCTAAATGTTTTACTTTTCTCAATCGCGTCTGTCTGTTTTTCAAATAATTTACTTTCTAAACTCATCTGGATACCCATAGCATTACTCTCTGGATTAAACATATTACCAGCATCTTCTAAAGCATCCATGTCGGGCAAACCTTGTTGTGTTTTCCAATTCTTAACAACCTGAGCTATCATGTCGTATAAAGTTGTGGCCCATTCTATTAATTGATTTGTATATTGATTGATTCTTTTAATACGGCTAGAACAAAGTGGTTTAGCATATTCGCATGTAGCTCCGAGCAAATAACCTTGACAATTAGTAGTTTGGTTACATACCTGTGAATCATCGTCTCCGCCAACACAAACCATAGCGTCATCGTAATTACAATCCTCTTTTGCTATACCACAAAGATCAGCGCAATTGACATCATCACATATATTTTCTACATTCTTACTTAAACATTCCGAACTCCACTTATCCAAATACTTTAATTTATTTTCGTTTGAAGATTCTAATCCCCAAAGCTCTGTACCAGTATCTGAATCCAACTTTTCGATCAAATCTTCAAATTCTATTGCTGCTTGTGAGTCATTTGTGGGATCTGCCTTTGGTGCTTCTTCTCCAGGACTAACCTCTATAACACCCTCATTCTCTCTTAAAGTTTGTAAAATACCTTCAAATTTATTAGTATAATTATGTAAATGAGCTCCAATTCCATTATCTTCATAAAAATAAAAGACATTTCCTAAAAACCAATTTATGGATCCATCAATACACATAGGCTCATTGTCAACTATCGGACAAATATCTAATTTACCATCTAAAATATGCTTCATAGAACTGGTTAATATAGAATCACCCTGAATAACAGTGCTAATGCTTGACCTTTGTTTAGCAACCTTTCCTTCTTTGACATCTGCAGAAAAATCAAACAACTGTTGTTCGCTAGCTTTTTTTAAATTTTTCTTAATTTGACTAAAAGAACATTGTGGTTCCTCAGCCCACTTCATCCTTTTATATTCTGGATCCATGGTAGCGAGCATATTGAATTTAATCGTAGGATCCAAGGTATCACAAAGACTCTGTCCTAAAAAATTACTTGCTACTGAATCAACAAATTCTCCCAACATCTGATCACCAACCTTAGTATAAAAATTAGGGTCAGTTAAAAAAGCCGGTTTCTTGCCAGCATCTCCCGTAGCCAGATATTCCCCCGATTGTTTGGCAGCCTGTTGCAGAAAAAAGTTTAAGGAGTTTCGATAAGCAACTGCTCCTCCTTTGTCCCATGCCCATTTGATAGCGTCCCAAACGTTACTGATAATGTCTGAAACAACAAATTGAGCTTGAGCTCTTTGGGGCACAAATAAAAAAGAAGAAACTATCAACATAAATATTGTTAATAAGATCGCTCCTTTAGTTAAAATATTATTTAGTTTTTTGAACTTCATAGTTTATAATAAAATTCTGATTAACCAAGTACCAATCCCTAAGTACTTATATTCTAATTTTCTAAGTTTTCTAAAAACATGGATCTTAATGCTTCATCATCTATTTGTTTTAATATTGAAGCATCAACTCCTTCGTCCAACAGAGCTTGTCTTAATAATAAAATATCAACTTCAGGTGAATATGATATTCCTAAGTCTCTTGGACTAATGCCTGTTTCTTCTTTGGTATCATTATATAACTTTTTTAGCTTATTGTCATCAATATTGTCCACAATTTCTTTATCTATTCCAGCCTGAATTAAGAAAACTCTAATTTCCTCTAAAGAAAATTCTTCAATCTTTATAGGTTCGGTTTGAGGTTCCTCTAAAAAATTATCTTCTTCGTTCTTCTTAACCTGACGATAGGGTGTTGAAGCGGGATTCAAAGGATCACTACCAGCTTCTATTTCTTCGGAATCAGAAAAAGCATCGCTGTCTGAATCTTGAATATATGGAGATGTATGATAAACATAGGCTTCGTCATAATCTGAAACACCATCTTTATCGGCATCCTCCTGTTTGGCTTGTTCTGATAAAATAGACAAAATCTCTTCTTGGGTTAATGTTATTTTTTCTTCTGTATTAGATTTTCTAAAACCTTTAAAGGGGCCATAGATCGCTCCCCTAATTTGAAAAAAACCTAAAGCTAAAACGAACAAACTTAGAACTGAAAGAAAAAATAACGGCAAAATTTTAGATTTGTTAGACATAATATATTAGTTAATTGGGTACTTAGGGATTGGGTAATTTGTTCTAATGTTCTAATGTTCTAATGTTGTTTGCAATCTCTATCCATTGTTCAATTGATAATTCTTGCGCTCTTGCTTTTTTGTTTAAACCAATTCCCTCAAAAATTTCTAAAAGCTTTTCTTTCCTTTTTTCCGTGCTCCCATGTTCTAATGTTCCAATGTTCCAATAATTATTCATTATAGCATTTTTAAATAAATTGTTAAGTAAATATTTTCGCTTAGAAGAAAAACCAGCTTTAATAAGTTGAAAAAAAGTATTTTCAATTTTTTTATCAATTTTAGACTTATTCGGCTTTATTTTTAAAACTATCGAATCTACCCTAGGTTGAGGCCAAAAATTATTTCTCTTAACATTAAAAGCAATATTTACCTGACCATAGAATTGAATTGATAAAGATAAAAGGGACATATGGGGAGGTTGAGCAATTATTCTCTCCCCAACTTCCTTTTGAACCACAACTACAATTAATTCTGATTTATCTCTTTCTGTTAATAACATCCTCAGGACTCTCCCAGTAATATTAAAAGGTAAATTAGAAATTACTTTGTATTTTTGGTCTTTTATATTTAATTCAGAAATTCCATCTAGAATACTACCTTTAATCACCTCTATATTCTTATAATCTTTTAAACGCTCTCTCAAAATTTGAACTAATTTCTGATCAATTTCAACTGCGATTAATTTTTTACATTTATCAACAATATTCTCTGTCAAAGCGCCTAAACCTGGTCCTATCTCCAAAACAACATCTTTTTCGTCTATTTCTGCTACATCTATTATTCGTTTAATAAATCTAGGGTTAATTAAAAAATTTTGTCCCCGACGACGCAAGGGAGTAAAATCATTCTTTTTACAGATTCTCTTAATTTCTTTCACATTCATTGTTTTGACAACTAAATGACAAAATTAATTAACTTGTCAGGAACAAAGATTATCTTTTTGATTTCTTTTGCTTGTAAATATTTTTGAACCCGAGGCGAAGAAGAAATAGTTTTTTCAATTTGCTCTTGAGAAAATCCAATCTCAATATTAATTTTTTCTCTAACCTTACCATTAATCTGTATAACAAATTCAATTTTTTTGTTTTTATCTAACTGAGAATTAAACACGGGCCAAGATTTCAAAAAAATACTTGGCACTGATGAATCTATTTTTTGCCATTGTTCTTCACTAAAAATTGGAACAAAAGGGGAAAGAAGAATAAGAAAATTTTTGAGATATTCTTTTTTTATTTTATACTTTTTCGTTCTTACGCTATTTAAAAATTCCATCAAACATGCGATCGCTGTATTAAATCTCAAATTCTTAATATCTTCAGTTACTTTTCTGATTGTTCTATGCATTAAAAATTTTATCTCGTCATTATCTATTTCTTCTGAACTCTTTTCTTTCAAAAGTAACCAATGATTTATATAATCCTCAATCTTATCTAAAAATCTTTTCATTCCCATTAAAGCTTGATCATTCCAAGCCATAGTTCCTTCAAAGGGTCCAATGAACATTAAATACATTCTCAAAATATCCGCTCCATATTTATCAAATCTTTCTATAACTTCTTCTGGGTCAACAACATTACCTTTAGATTTACTCATTCTCTGGTTATCTGGGCCAAGAATCACTCCATGAGATATTCTTTTCTGATATGGCTCTGGATGTTCTGTCGGAACAGCTTTGATATCCCATAAAAATTGATAAATAAAACGAGAATATAAAAGATGAAGGGTATTATGTTCATCGCCACCAATATAAATATCAACTGGAAGCCATTCCTTCATTTTTTCTTCATCAGCCAACATTTTATCATTTTGAGGATCAATGTATCTCAAAAAATACCAATCTGAACCAGCCCAATTCGGCATAGTATCTGTTTCTCTTTTTGCTGAACCTCCACATTTAGGACAAGTAGTCTCAATCCATTCCTTAATTTTAGCTAAAGGACTTTCTCCTGTATCGGTCGGCTCAAAATGTTCTACTTCTGGGAGTCTTATGGGTAAATCTTTTTCTTTAACAGTTTGCCACCCGCATTTGAGACAATAAATCATTGGAATTGGTTCGCCCCAATAATGTTGACGAGAAAAAATCCAATCTCTTAAATGATAATTTTTAGCTCTTATTCCTATCTTTTTTTTGTCCAGCCAATCAATCATTTTCTCAAAGGCATCATCTGGATTTAAACCATTGATTAATTCCGAGTTTATAATCTTTCCATTTTTGACATCAGTATAAGCGCCTTTTTCAAAATCCCAACCCGTTGAAGGCTGAATTACGGGGACTATTTCTAAATCAAATTTCCGAGCAAATTCCCAGTCTCTTTGATCATGGGCAGGAACAGACATAATAGCTCCAGTTCCATATGAAATCAAAACAAAATCAGATATCCAAATAGGAATTTCTTTGTTATTTACCGGATTTATGGCGTAAAAACCGCTGAATACACCTGTTTTATCTTTAGCTAAATCTGTTCTTTCTAAATCAGACTTATGCTTGCTCTTGGTTATATATTCTTTTATTGATTCTTTGAGTTTAGGATTAAGAGAATCACTATTCAAAAATTTATTAATCAAAGGATGCTCTGGCGATAGAACCATAAAAGTAGCTCCCCATAATGTATCTGGACGAGTTGTAAATATCTCTAAACTTTCCTCTTCTCTATTCAATTTAACTTTAAAAACAACTTGAGCTCCTTGACTCTTTCCAATCCAATTTATCTGCGCTGTTTTAATTTTTTCAATAAAGTCTGTTTGTGTGAGACCCTCAATTAATCGATCTGCGTAATCTGTAATCTTTACAATCCACTGAGAAATATTTCTACGCGAAACTTCGGATCCACATCTTTCACATTTATTATTTAAAACTTCTTCATTGGCTAATCCTATTTTACATTTAGGGCACCAATTAATAGGCATTTCTTTCTTATAAGTTAATCCTTTTTTGAATAATTGAATAAAAATCCACTGAGTCCATTTATAATAATCAGGATCAGTGGTATTTACTTCTCTTTCCCAGTCAAAAGAAAGTTGCAACTTTTGCATCTGTTTTTTAAATCTGGTTGTATTATCTTTAGTTATTTGTTGTGGTTTGGTTTTAGTTTTAATAGCATAATTTTCTGTTGGCAAACCAAAAGCATCCCAACCCATAGGAAAAAGCACTCTTTTTCCCTGCATTCTCTGAAATCGCGCATAAATATCAGCTCCTATAAAAGTAAAAGCATGTCCAATATGCAAACCTGATCCAGAGGGATAAGGAAACTCAACTAAGATATATTGTTTTTCTAAATTTGATTGTTCTGAGGTGCGATAAATTCCCAATTTATCCCAAATTTTTGACCATTTTTCATTTAAATTCAGATGTTGATAACTCATACTTGATTTTTTCACAATTTTAGGCATAATAATCATTATCATACAAAAAAAAATCTATTTATGCAAGATAGACTATTACGACAAATCATCAGATATAGTATTAAGACTTTAAAAAGGGGCATTCTCCGTGCCATCTATTTTGGACACTTCTTGTATAGGATGTATAAAAATTTACAGCCCAAAAAACAACTGCCTGTTATTATGGCTGTTTTGTTTTTTGTATTCTTTTCTTATTCTCAAATAGTAAATCAGAGTAATAACATTATTCTCTCTGAAAATGCCGATAAGAATATTCATATAGATATCATTTCTCCTCAAGAAAAGTCAGAAGAAGAAAATTATGATTTTCAAATAGCCTCTCTTTTAAGAGAAGAAGGCACTCCTTCTGAAATAGCTTTGACTTTGAATAATACCGCTCTAGTTGCTACAAACAATGAAATTAATCAAAATATTTTACCAACTAGAACCGAGATTGAAGATTATATTGTTAAACCCAATGATAATCCTTGGGATATTGCTGAAAAATTTGGAATTAATGTTTATACTATTCTATGGGCAAATGATTTAACTTATTGGAGAGCTAATATTCAACCTGGAGATAAATTAACAATTCTTCCAGTGGACGGAATTCTACATAAAATAAAAAAAGGCGAAAAACTTTTACAAATTGCTAAAAAATATAAGGCAGATAGTGAAGAAATAATTGAATTTAATAATCTCGTTAACCCAGATAATTTACAGGTTGGAGAAATTCTCATCATCCCTGAAGCCTCACCTCTTCCAAAACCAGTTATAGCTAGAACAAGTACGAGTTCTTCGTTTATTGCCACCGAGAAAAGTAATTGTAATTATACAGACTGGAGATATAAACGTTGTTCTGCCGATTGTCGTCGTTATTATTGGAAACCAGGACAATGTACTGATTGGGTGGCCTATAAATGGGCAACTGAATTAGGACAATGTGTCCCTCAAGGATGGGGTAATGCTAGAACATGGTTACAAAATGCTCGTAACAGTGGCTACAAAACTGGTCTAACCTTGAATAAAGGTGATGAAGGATCAATAGTAGTTTTAAAATGTAATAATTGGTATGGACATGTAGCTTATATAGAAAGTTTTGATGATAACTATATTTATTTCTCTGAAATGAATGGCCCTTCTAATCCAAGTTGGACTCAAAAACCAGTAACTAGGAAATTAAGAAGAACAACTGCCTGGCAAAATACATCTCAAGGCGGATGGCAAATTGTAGGATATATATACCCTAAGCGCTAAATCTTGGTTAATTGGGGATTGGGTACTTAGGTAATTGGTACTCTAATAGAAATTTAAACAAAAACATAATAGGAAAACACAGGTCAGACCTGTGTATTTTTTTGAATCTAAATTATTATTAAAATCCCCAATCACCTAAGTACCTGATTCGTTTGAGCACAGGTAATAGCAATAGCTAAAGCATCAGCAGCGTCATCAGGACGAGGAATATCTTTCAATTTCAAAACATTCTTTACCATTTGCTGAATCTGACTCTTTGTGGCTCTTCCATAACCAGTTAAAGCTTGCTTAACTTGTAGGGGAGTAAAACCAAATATATCAATATTTTCGATAGCAGCTGCTAACGTGATAACACCCCTAGCTTCACTAACCTTAATAGCTGTTTTAGCATTTTTAGCAAAATAAATGTGTTCTATAGCTATTTTGTCTGGTTTATGTTTTTTAATTATATCCTTAATGCCATTAAAGACAATTAGTAATCGTTTAGGAAAAATATCCTTAGGATAAGAAAATATACATCCGTAATCAATTAAAGTTATCACTTTTGTTTTAGAATCAACTTTAATAATCGCATAACCAGTAATCGCATAACCAGGGTCAATTCCTAAAATAATCATAATTACTCAATATTAGTATAATAATTCTGAACGTCAGGATCATTCTCTAAGTCTTCAAAAATAGCAGTAACCTTTTGTCCCTTAGATTCATCAATGCTAATTAATTCTTTAGCCACCCATTCTATCCCCGCACTCTCTATTTCTATCCCTTGATTCTCAATTGCTTCTTTTAGCTTCTCTAAATTATTAAGACTGGCATAAATAGTCAACCTTTCCTCATATTCTTTAAAATCTTCTGCTCCTGCTTCAATAATCTTTAATTGCCATTCTTCTTTATCACCTTTAATTAAATCAGAATTTATATTGATAACTCCTAAACGATTGAACATCCAAAGAACTGAATTTTTGCCAGCCAAATTTCCTCCATGTTTTCTGAGAATAATTCTAAGACTAGTAGCAATTCTATTCTTATTATCTGTTAGAACCTCTATAATAAAAGCTGTACCTCCTGGCCCAAAAACTTCGTAAGTTATTTCTTCTATCTGCTTGCCCTTTATTTCTCCCGTCCCCCTTTTGATAGCTCTCTCAATATTATCTTTAGGTAAATTTGCTTTTTTGGCCCTATCCACAATTAAACGAAGCTTAAAATTAGAATCTAAATCACCACCGCCTTCTCTAGCAGCGATAATAATAGCTTGGCCTAATTTAGTAAACAAAGCGCTTCTTTTAGCGTCTAAGGCGCCTTTAGAATGTTTAACTTTTGACCACTTGGAATGTCCACTCATATATAGTATGTTAACATTTTAAATAGACAAAGTAAAATCTTAATGATAAAATAAAGTAATGCTTGGTATTATATCCAAAATATATAATTTAATTTCTAAAAGGCAATGGCTGATCTATTTTATAATATTCACTATTGCTTTTGTTGTTTTTATTTATATCACGACGCCACCCAGCCTTCTCTGTCCAGATGGATTTTATCACACCAAGATGGCACTACTCATGAAAGAAAGTGGAATCGTCAAAGATTTTCCATGGACTCAATTTACTACTTATAAAAATTTATTTGTTGATCATCATTTTGGATACCATTTTTTACTTATTCCTTTTTTAAGTATTCCAACACCCAAAAATCTTGACACTCTTTCATCTCAAATTGATCCTTTGATAAAAGTGAAATTAGCTAGCGCTTTTTTTGCAGCTTTCGCTATCCTAGCGATTTATTGGTTACTTCGTAAACTAAAAATCAAACTTCCTGTTTTGTGGACATTAAGCAGTATTTTAACAATGAACTTTATGGCACGGATGTCCCTTAGCAGAAGTCCTGCCTTTTCTTTGATCGTACTAATCCTAGGATTCTATTTTATTGTTAAGAAAAAATATTTAGGAATCTTTATTATCTCTCTTCTATATGTTTGGACTTATGGAGGGTGGCCCTTGATGTTTGTTTGCGCTCTAATTTATTGTCTTTCGCATGCTATAAAAAAACTAGTTGAAAAACAATCGATAAAATTTACTCTGTTTTTTAAATCTTTGTTTGCACGTTCAAATATAAAACTTCTTTTGTCCTGTTTTTTTGGATTATTAGCAGGACTTATTATTAATCCATATTTCCCAAAAACATTTGCCTTTTATTGGTTTCAGACAGTAAGGATTGCAATTTTAAATTATCAAAATATAATCGGAGTTGGCGCCGAATGGTATGCTCCAGAAATATTTAGTTTCTATATTGATATTTTACCTCTTTTAATACCATATATTATTTCAGTGGCATGGTTTATTCTTTATATTAAAAAACAAAAAACAAAAAACTGGTTTTTTCTTCTCATATCTATATTCTTTCTTGCCTACACATTAAAAGCTCGCCGAATAATCGAATATCTCACACCAACACTTATCTTTTTTAATGCTTTGATGTTTACACAGATAATAAAAAGTATAGATTGGCATAAAATAAAAAAACAGATAAAATATCTTTTTCATTCTGCTGAAAATATCTTTTATTTTATTCTTAGTATTATTTTTATTTCTTTTTGCCTATTTTTCTTAATCTTCTATACAAATCGTAGTCTGAATCAACTGCAAAAATATTATAACGAGGAAGAAAGAACAATAAATCATCTTCAAAGCGCCTCTTTATGGATCAAAGATCATCTAAATCCGAAAGAGATAGTTTTTCATAGTAACTGGGATATATTCCCTGAATTATTTTATTTTAACGACAAAAATTATTACATAAACGGATTAGATCAAACGTTTATGTATGAATATAATAAAGATCTTTACGAAGATTGGCATGAATTATTTTCAGGAAAGACTAATCCAAATGAAACAGCAAAAATCATTAAAGAAAAATTTAAAGCTTCATATATTATCGCGTCAAAAAATAAAAATGATGAAAAATTCGCAAAATTACTAAAAAGGTCAATAAATTTAGAAAAAGTTTACGAAGACGAACAAGCAATTATTTACGAAATAAAAATATAATGAAAAAAATTATTATTACTATCCCTACTCACAACGAAGAATTAATAATCAAAGCAAGTATTCATAAAATATTAGAATTTTGCTCACGAAAGTTACAAAATTATAACTGGCACATCTTAGTAGCTGACAACGGATCAACAGACGAGACAATAAAGATTGTAAAGGAAATGGCTAATAAAGAGAATCGTTTATCATACTTTCATATAAATCAAAAAGGTAGAGGAGGAGCTCTCAAAAAAGCATGGTCTTTAGAATATCCCTCTGATATTTATATTTATTTTGACGTAGATTTAGCTACTGATTTAAAATATCTTATTCCTTTGATCGCGGCTATAGATCAAAAAAGGTATGATATAGCGATTGCCTCTCGCCTCAAAAAAAGGTTCTCGGACCGAAAGATCTGTTTCTCGTGAAATTATATCTCGTATATACAATATTATTTTAAGATTATTTTTCAATCTTAATGTTCAAGATGCCCAATGTGGATTCAAAGCCATTTCTCAAAAAACTGCCAAAGAAATCATTCCTTTAGTAAAAAATAATAATTGGTTTTTTGATACAGAATTTTTAATACTAAGTCAATTAAAGAAATATAAAATCGATGAAATTCCTGTTGAATGGCGAGAAAAAAGATTTAAAGAACGGAAAACCAAAGTAAAAATTATAAGAACCATTGCTGAAGATTTATTGGGTCTTTTAAGAATAAAAATTCAATATTTATTTCATAAATATTAATACATTAAATGCCAGTTATTAAAAAAAATAAGCGTTATGTAAAATTCTTCATATACGCTTTTTTTATAGAAATAATCTATATATCATTCCATTTCATTGGACCTTTCAGAAAATTTCTTGGAGACAATGGAATTGTTCTTCAAAATTTCAATTTGTTCTTATTAGTCGTAACACTATTACTTATTAATTTGCTTCTTTATATCTTAGGATACAGGGAAATTATTAAAAATAACATAAAGCTGAGAACAATAATATTATGTTTTCTTCTCTTTAATCTAACCTTATTGTTTGTTTGGCCAATTGGATCCACTGATATATTTTCATATATATATCAAGGTAGAGTATTGTCAGAACATCAGCTTAATCCATATATTACTGCCTATAATACATTAAACAACGATTCTTTTTATCAGATTATCAACAATAAATGGTCTACCTCTCCTACTGTATATGGCCCTTTATTTGTAATGATCAGTAGTTCATTAACATTTGTGGGAGGTAATAATTTTATATTTACCTTATTTCTGTTCAAACTCTTTTTTGTAATAATAAACATTTTGTGTGTCTATTTAATATATAAAATCTTCAAAAATAAAAAAGCAATATATTTATATGCTTTTAATCCTTTAATATTATATGAATTTGCCATAAACGGACACAATGACGTTCTAATGATTTTGTTTCTATTGTTATCTTTGTATTTCGTCTTCAAAAAAGAAAATAATATAAGAAATTACTCCTTGTCTCTGTTTTTTCTAATTCTATCTGCATTAATTAAATTCATAAGTATCATTTTTGTTCCTATATTCTTATTAGTATTACTATTTAAGATAAAATCTATAAGAAAAAAGATATATTTTATTTTATCATCTATCTCAGTAATCTTATTTACAATTTTTATTCTATATTTCCCTTTCTATAAAAACACTCAAACTCTATCAAGTTTAATAAAGCAGACTAATCTTTATAGTTCAGTATTTTTATCTCCATTAATCTTCATAGGTTCAACATTATTAAACGATCTACATATTACTAATTATCGTTCATTGGGAATTATTTTTAGCAGAATACTTTTTGTCTTATTTTATCTTATTCTAATAATTAAAATATTTATAAAAAACAATAAAACAAAAACTAAAGATTTAATCAAATATTTCTGCATCTCCTTGTTTGTTTTCTATATATCATTTTTCACTTGGTTCATGCCCTGGTATCTCATCACTCTAATTATGCTGATTATCCTATGGCAAACAACATCAAAAAACTATAGATATATAAACATCATTCATTATATTACCCTATATGGTATACTTTGTTATATAATCCTAAGATAAAAATATGGAGATTTCCATTGCCATTCCTACATTTAATGAAGAAAAAATAATCAATCAAAAGATTGATCAGTTATTTGATTTTTGTGAAAAAAACCTTAAACGATATAAGTGGAAAGTAATTATTGCTGACAATGGATCAACAGACAAAACAATAAAAATTGTTAAGAAACAAAAAGAAAAATATCCTAATTTGGAATATTTTTGTCTAAAAAATCCCGGAAAAGGGTTAGCTATTAAAAAAGCTTGGCAAAACTATTTGGCTGATGTTAATATTTTTATGGATGCTGATTTAGCCACGGAACTTAAATTTACTATTCCTCTAATTAAGGGAATAACTGAGGAAGAATATGATTTAACTATTGGTTCACGATATCACAAACAGAGCCAATGTAAACGATCTTTAATACGTTCTATATATTCCAAGTTTTACAATTTAATCCTTAAAATACTTTTTAATATTAAATTGACTGATGCTCATTGTGGCTTTAAAGCGCTCTCTAAATCAGCAGTTCAAAAGATTATCCCAAAAATTAAAAATGATGGTCTTTTCTTTGATACCGAACTTTTGGTATTAGCTCGTCATTACGGACTAAGCATTAAACAAATACCTATTAATTGGACCGAAGAAGAAGGAAGAAAAACAAGGATTAACATCATTAAGACAGCTCTAAAATATCTGAAAGAAATAATCAAACTAAAATATCGCTTACTATAACATTCTTGAAAAGATATTAAAAAAAATACGCCTGACTTTATCAGACGTATTTTTTTAATATTTAATTCAGAATAAGATGTACTTCTGTACTATGTTGTAACGCTTGTTAATTTTGTTGTAACAAAATCAACTATAGCATAAGAGCAAAGGACAATAATTAAACCAATTATAGCATTAACTAACAACCCTTGTGCTTTTTTTAACTTTTCTGGACTGCCTCCTGAAGTCATCCACATTATTCCTCCAACAACAAAGAGAATCAACAAAAGTAAACCCATCATCCCTAATACCTGCTTAAAAACTTTACCAAGTGTTAGTCCTATATGATTGCTTGTATTAATTCCTGCTTGATCAGCTGCGGTTTTGAGTCCTCCGAGAGGAGAATCTGCTAAAACTTGTGTTCCTGAGAGAAGAAATAACAAAACAAACATTAAGATAATACACGAAAATCTTTTTCTTGTGTAACAAGAAATTTGCATATAGTAAAATTTTTAATTCTAAATGTTTTAAATAAAGATTCCTTTTTGTTACGAGCCCGTAACATCTGTTAACGCAGTTACAACAAAACTGGCCGCTGCATAAGCAAGGACTATGATTATCAAACCAACAACTGCCGCACCCATCAATTTCTGTGCACCTTGAATTTTTTCCTTGTCTCCTCCAGAAGTCATCCATTGGAATCCAGCAATGATAAAAATCACTAAAGCCACTAAACCCAAGATGGTTAAGACAGCTTGAACAATTTTACCAACAACTTCTCCTATATTTGCATTTCCGATTCCAGAACTGTCTTGAAAGTTAGTCATAAATCCATTATCAAGATTTTGAGCTAAGGCTGGCACTGCTACTAAAACAAGCATCAATAATATGCCAACTAAAGGTAAATATTTTTTCATTTTGAACCTCTTTTTATCCTTCTAAAGTAAAAAAATTATGAATCTGTAACTGTCTTTAAACTTTCAACAATAAAGAATACTGCGGCATAAGAAATAATAACAATAATTAACCCAACAACTGCCGCACCCATCAATTTCTGTGCGCCTTTAATTTTTTCTTTGTCTCCACCAGAAGTCATCCATTGGAAACCAGCAATTATAAAAATCACTAAAGCTACTAAACCTAGAATACTTAAAGCACCTTTTGTAATTTTACCAACAACTGTTCCTATTTTAGCATCTCCAATTTCAGATCCTGAAAGAAAGAGATCTAACCCCTCATCAAGGGTTATATCAGCAGCTTTTGCTGAGATTGGATTTATCAATAGAGCAAAAAATAAGGCTATTGTTACAGAAATCAAAATTCTTTTTGTACAAATTTTCATCTTTTTATACTTGTAAAGGATATTTAATTATTCGACCTATTATTTAATTTAAGTTTAAGAGCAATTAAGAGATTTGTCAAGTATATCCGATCAGATCACGACTGTTGTAATGCCTTTAGAATGAAATCTAAAAGTCCATAACTGAAGAATATCAAAGCCAAGCCTAATATTGCCCAGACAAGAGTATCTCTACCTTTTTTAATTTTATCAGGAACACCACCAGAAGTCATCCACATTATTCCTCCAGAAATAAACATAACTAGAGCAAGAACACCAAGAATACCTAAAATATAATTAATAATATTACCTACTAAAAACGGGATGTCGTCAGCTTGTCCACCCAAAGGGTCTGGGATTTTAACTGTTGTGTCTTCAGCTTGTACAGAATTGACCAAAAATAAAGAAATTAAAATCAATAGAAGAATGGGAATTAAATTAAAATGTTTATTATTCATATACTAAATTCATTAAGAGATTATATGTTCTTTAGAGCTTGACTCAGGTAAATATTCTGAATCTACTTTTAAGATATCTTTCATAATTACCCTTACTACCAAAAAAGCAACTATTACAATTATCATCCCTATAATTGCCCCTTTAATTATTGCCATTCCTTTTTGAACTCTTTGCTTTGATCCTCCTGAAGTTATCCAAACTATACCACCTAAGACAAAAAGTGCCAAGGCAATAACACCTAAATATTTCAAAATCAACTCTGCTATACTAACACCAATATATAATAAATCATCTGGAGTGCAATCACCACAACAAAAACAAACAGCAGTTCTGTCTCCCTTGAATAAGCCTCCTGCATAACAATCTATAACTTTGTTGTCATTTTGGCACGTACATTCATATTTTAAGTCATTGTCAACTATTTCACCCGCCTTACAACAACTACATAACTGAGCACCAGAAGAAGCTTTAACTCCCATCAAACGACAGAGACTACTGCCAGTTCCTAATCCACATTCTGTTTCGCAAAAAACATTGCAATTAACTCCAGCTTTGGTTGAATCAACATTTAATAAAAAAAATAAAAATCCGAAGATTAATATTATAGTAAAAATAATTTTCTTTTTGTTATTAAGCATATTTTTTAAAATCCTGATTACCTAAGTACCTAAGTACCCAATATTCCTAGTTTGTTAAGTTAACTTTCTGAACACAATATTCAATTACTTCTTTAATTGTTTTTTGTCCAGACAAAACATTCTCTATCATTTCTTGAAAAGCTTCTTCTACTAAAGAATACTTTTTCCCTTGATACCAAGTTTTGGCAGTTAGAACGCTAGATGCAAATGGAGCTAAATCAAAATCTTCCAACTGAAATTGAATTAAACTACGATGAGCGGTTGGTCTCTTCGCCCTTTCTACAAAAGTCTTAGCATTCTGCGCTTCGGTAGAATGAAGGATAAAAGCCCAAGCTTCGTGTGGATATTTTGTTTTTTTGGAAACTGTCTCTATCCAATAATTCGCATAATTCACCTCTTTCAAAGAACTGCTAATTTGAGGAACTTTAGTAATATCAAAATTCAATTTAGGAGCTTGTTCTTTTATTAAAGATAAATAACTAGAATAACCGAACAAAAATGCCGTTAGACCTTGGGTAAAAGCGCTTGTTGAATCAGGCATTTGTTCATTCCAACTATAAATTTCTTGAGATGGATTGGCAAAACTAAGATAGAAACGAAGAGCTTCCTCTCCCGGAAAATAAGTATTATCATCTAAAAGAGATTGATCAAAAATTGCTCGCCCACCTTCGTCAACTATTGATGTGCCATTCTGTAACATCAATAAAGATAAAATGTCTGTATAATTTTCAATATTGTTAGCTGTTCCTAAAGATATCCCAGAACGAATAAAATTCCCATGAACATCCCAAAGATTTAACATCCTCACTTGATTTATAAACTCTTGCCAAGTCTGTGGTGGACTAACAATACCTGCCTCATTTAAAAGATCACGATTATAATAAAGAGCTAAAACATCTAAAGATAATGGCAATCCGTAAATCTTATTATCAATTAAAACATCATTAGAAACTGTTTCTACAAATGTTTCCTTTAATTCTCTTAAATTTAACGCTTTTTTATTCTCTTGTACTATTTTAGGTTCTTTCTTAATTGTGCCTGTCATGATCTGACGAGCCATTATTATTTCTTGAGAAAATTCTAATGGTAAAATTTTGGTTTGATATTTCCCTAACCAATTTTTAGGAATAGAAAAAATATCCGGCCCTCTATCTTCAGCCCAAGCTTCTAAAAGAGTCTGTTCATATTCTTCGGCACGGATTAAATTATAGGTAACAGAAATGTGTGGATAAGATTCTTGAAATTTTTGTATTATCTCTAAAAAAGCATCTTGACCATCCTGAGCTCTCCAATAGACTAAATTTATTGGCTTAATCATTTCTTTTATATCTTTAGATACACACTTACAACCAAAACCAGAACTAACCAAAGAAATAACCACCAATGAAATAATAAAAAATTGTATTTTTTTGTTCTTCAACATATTTTTATAATACCACCTTTTTAGAACTTGCCAATAGCTTAATTGTTATTTCTGTTCATTGTGCTAAAATAAGAAAATCAAAAAATCTGAATATGATAAATAAAAAAACTAAAACTAAAAATTGGAAAAATAGATCAATCACAAAACCTGCTAAAAAAACAAGAACTTGGAAAAATAGATCATTAAGTCCAAAAAGAAAAATAAAATCTTCCCCTAAAATAGGAAAGAAAATTTTTATTATAATTTTATTCTTGTTCCTACTATCTAGTGCTTTAGTGACAGTAACATTTGCTTGGGTCAATCACAATCTACCACAACCTGATAAACTTTTCCAAAGAGAGGTTGCTCAAAGCACTAAAATATATGATAGAACTGGCAAAACTATTCTTTATGAAATATTTGCTAGTGAAAAAAGAACTATAATTGATTTATCAAAAATTCCCCAGAACTTAGTTTGGGCAACTATTGTTGTTGAAGATAAAGATTTTTTCCAACATCCTGGATTTGATCTTCAAGCCATTATCCGCTCTATAATCGTTGACATATTGCAAGGCGGAAAAGTGCAAGGAGGGTCAACTCTAACTCAACAATTCGTAAAGAACGCTTTTTTAACATCAGAAAAAACATATATTCGCAAAATAAAAGAATTATTGTTAGCCTATCAAATAGAAAAAAAGTTTTCTAAAAAGGAAATATTACAAATGTATTTTAATGAAATTCCTTATGGATCAAATGCCTATGGCATTGAAGCAGCTAGCAAAATCTACTTTAATAAATCAGCTCAAGACTTAACGCTTGATGAATCAGCTCTTTTGGCAGCAATAACCAAAGCTACCACCTATTATTCTCCTTATGGAAACAATCAGGAAGAGTTAATTCAGCGACGAAATTTTGTCTTAGAAACAATGGCTGTAGAAGGATATATCACTAATGAACTTTCAGAGCAAGCACAAAACATAGATACTCTGGAAAAAATAATTCTTAGACACGAGAATATTATTGCTCCCCATTTTGTAATGTATGTTAAAAAACAATTGATCGAAAAATATGGACAAAGACAAGTAGAGCAAGGTGGATTAAAAGTTATCACTACTCTAGATATAAATCAACAAAATGTTGCGGAAAAAATAATTACCCAACGAGCTGAAAGAAATGAAGAAATTTTCCAAGCATCAAACGCAGCTTTAATAAGTATTGATGTTAAATCTGGAGAAATTCTCTCTTGGGTAGGTTCCAAAGACTTTTTCAATCAAGAAATTGACGGACAAGTAAATATTGTTACATCTCAACGTCAACCTGGTTCGTCTTTTAAACCTATCGTATATGCAGCTGCTTTTGAAAAGGGGTTTACGCCCGAAACTGTTCTCTTTGATGTAGAAACTAACTTTGGGCCAGCAGGAGATAAAGATTATGTGCCTCAAAATTATAATGAAAAATATTATGGACCTGTAACTATTCGCCAAGCTTTAGCTGGATCCTTGAATATTCCGGGAGTTAAAACTCTTTATCTTACTGGTGTCAGAAATTCTCTCGATCTAGCTCAAAAAATGGGATATACAACATTGATTGATCCAGATCGTTATGGACTCTCTCTGGTTTTGGGAGGAGGAGAAGTTAAGCTATTAGAGCATGCAGCCGCTTTCAGTGTTTTCGCGCGAGAGGGAAAAAAGATACCAACTACTTGTATCTTACAAGTAGAAGATAGTCATGGAGAAATATTAGAAGAAACTAATACTCAGTTTGTAGAATCAGAACAAATAATGTCTATTCAAACCGCTCGCCAAATAAATGATATTTTGTCCGACAATCAAGCTCGCAGTTATGTTTTTGGAGAAAGAAACTTACTCGCCTTACCTGATCGCCCTGTAGCTGCCAAAACCGGAACAACTAATAGTTCTCGAGACGCCTGGGTCGTTGGTTATACTCCTGACTTAGTTGCTGGAGTCTGGGTTGGGAACAATGACAACAAAGCCATGAAGGGAAAAGCAGACGGAGTTAGTTTAGCTGCGCCTATTTGGAACGAATTTATGAAAGAAGTCTTATTGAATACACCAATTAAAATATTCAGTGCCCCTAAAGCGACTCAAACAGACAAACCTATTCTTATTGGGAAAATTCCTGAGGATACTATTGTTCTTAAAATTGATAAAGCATCTCAAAAGTTAGCCACAGAATTAACGCCAATATCTTTCGTGGAAGAAAAAACTTTCCAAAATTATTATTCTATTCTAAATTATGTAGATAAAAATGACCCCCAAGGCCCAGTACCATCTAATCCTTCTTTAGATCCCCAATATAGTCGTTGGCAAGAAGGAATTGCCGAATGGCTTAAAAAAAATCCTAATCAAGCAGGAGCCCCACCCACAAAATATGATGATTTACATATTCCCGCGAACGAACCTTTTCTTACTATTGTATCTCCATTAAATGGAGAAAAAAATAATCAACAAATATTAGGAATTGATGTTAAAGCATCAGCCCCACGAGGAATAAAGAAAATAAAATGCTCTTTGAATGATATAGTATTGAATATTATTAAAATCAATACAGAAAATGAAGGAAAAGAAGAAACAAAAAGATGCGAAATTAATTTGTCAGGAGTTAATGCAGGAAGACACAAGATTAAAGTTTCTGTTTTCGATGACATTGATAATCAAAAATCTCGAGAAGTATGGATAGATATTACGAATTCATTTGCTATGGAGATAAATTGGATAAGCCCAACTCCAAAACAGATAATAGCTCAAAAAGACTTTCCTATTAACCTCTCCTTAATTATCCCTGTTTTAAAAGTTCAAAAAATCAAATTTTTGGAACAACAGTTAAAAGAGAACTCTAATCTATTGGGAACTATTTTCTCGCCTGAAAGCGCCGGAGTGATAAACTTCTCTTGGCCTATGACTGACGTTGGAACACATCAAATATGGGCAGAGATAACTGATATAAACGGAAAAGTCTTAATAACCGACAAAATCCAAATAGAAATAGAATAACCAACCCAACGGGTTGGTTATGAGATTGTCTCAAATATATACTCTAATATTCTAATGTTTCTCCACCACAATCATCATTTTCTCGCCTTGTAATTTAACTTCCTCTGCTTTTTCGTCTTTTGAAAGAAACTTAAATTCCTTTATAGAAAATGGCCAATTATGAATGGCGTTAAAAAAAGTATCATTAGGATAAGAAAAACTTTCTCCATTGCGTGTTCCGGGATCATTAGTAATGATCTCTTTTTTATTATATCCAACAACAACCAACATATGATAAGATGGTCCGGGATTACGATAATGAGGGTTATT